>ERZ827423.85-NODE-85-length-119074-cov-17.594258_pt1 | contig 119074 bp, 123 predicted proteins | sample MGYA00519775_ERZ827423 | MGnify/ENA primary metagenome ERZ827423 (study PRJEB31778, sample SAMEA3449296) | human gut metagenome | biome: human gut; feature: human-associated habitat; material: faeces | place: United Kingdom | collected 2010/2012 ... | reverse complement strand
AGATAGCTGCCGGTTGGAACAAATAAGGCATACCAAAAGGTATGCCTTATTTGTTGTGTCTTACTATGTTTTTTATTTTTTGTCTTTTTTGGTTTATTAAGCTTTTCTATTTTTAGTCTTTTCATCTTTTATTGAAATTATTTTCAGCTTTCCTCACGATATTTTATTTGCCTTTATTCTGCTTATCTATTACAATGATGATAGATTACTTTATCGTTGAGGTGCTGAACATGGAATTAACAGAAGTAACCAAATTCAGGAGAGCAGTTTTAACCGGTATTGCCAAATTTACGTGGAGCGGAAATTTACCTGAACACGTTTATGACATTTTATATAACACGGTTACTGAAGATACGCCGCGTGTACGTTGCTGCGTGCATAAAGAACGTGCAGTTTTAAAAAACCGTATTGATATGGCTTTAGGCCTGCAAACGGGTATAAATATTGTCGATGCCAGCAAAAAGGCTTTGGCTGAACCTTTAGACAGAACTCTGCCGGTTATTGATGTTTTGCCGGAAGCATGCGACCAGTGCCCTATTGATAAATTTTTAGTTACTGATGCCTGCCGCCATTGTGTAGCACATAAATGTATTAATAAATGCCCGCGCAAGGCGATTTCCATTTACCAAAACAGAGCGTATATAGACAAAACCAAATGTGTTGAATGTGGAATTTGTAAAAAGTCCTGCCCGTTTGGCGCCATTATTGAAGTAAGCCGCCCGTGTGAACGTTCCTGCGTTTTGGGTGCAATTACTGCCGGTGCCGACAGAAAAGCAAAAATAGATTTTAACAAATGCGTACAGTGCGGAGCCTGCCGCAGCGCCTGCCCGTTTGGTGCTATTGACGAGCGCAGTGCTATCGTGCAGGTTATAAAAGAAATTAAAGCAGGCAAACAGGTTTATGCTTTGCTGGCACCCTCTTTTGTAGGTCAGCTTGGCTTAAAGGTTACTCCTGCGCAGGTAGTAGCAGCTTTAATGAAAGCCGGTTTTGCTGCCGTTAAGGAAGTTGCCATTGGTGCCGATTTAACAGCTTGCCGTGAAGCAAAGGAACTTATGGAAAAAGTTCCGTCGGAGCAAAAATATATGACAAGTTCCTGCTGCCCTTCTTTTGTAAATATGATTAAAAAACATGTTCCTGCCGCCGAAAGTAAAATTTCGCAGACTGTTTCGCCCATGGTTGCTTGCGGGCGTTATGTAAAAGAACTTAATCCGGAGGCTGTAACGGTATTTATTGGACCGTGCATAGCTAAAAAAGCAGAAGCGTATGCAAATTTGGATGCCATTGATTATGCCATGACTTTTGAAGAAATGTCCTGCCTGCTTGCCGGTGCAGATATTGAAGCGGATAAAATGCAGGTGGACGAGTTTAATTCTGAAGCATCGCTTTACGGCATTTCCTTCCCGGTTACCTGCGGCGTAAAAAGTGCAGTTGTTAATGCACTTGGCGATGAAGGCAAAAACTTAAAAACTCATTATGCCAGCGGGCTGGAGCGTTGTTTAACCGAAGTTAAGCAGCTTGAAGACGGTAAATTAGACTGTGAATATTTTGAAGGTATGGCTTGCGACAGAGGGTGCATGGATGGCCCGGGAAGCATGGTAGATTATAACATTGTTAATATGCTGTTGAAAAAATATGCTGCTGCCAGCCCGCAAAAGAATGTCATCGATGACAGCGAAGCTGCAAAAGTATTGGGAAAAGTAAATTTAGACGTAAAATAACACAATTAAAACATATTTGGCTTCTATAATGTAAGCAAATAATGGAGGTGTTAATATGAAAAAATTTACATCGGTACTTGCAGCAGCGTTACTGGTATTTAGCGTAGCCGGTACAAATCTGGCTGCGGCAGCAGAGCCTAATACCATTGCCGTAAGCGGCATGGCAGAACAGGAAGTTGCGCCGGATATGGCTTATATTGATGTTGGCATTAACGTACGGGCAGATGATGCGGAAACTGCCAGAACTCAGGAAGCTCAAATCGCTTCGCAAATCCGGAGAGCGCTTTTAGGGCTTGCCATTACCGATAATGATTTGCAAAACACAAGCTATTATCTTTATCAGGAATATAAGGTAGACCGCAACGGCGTGCGTACTGCCGATAAATACGTTCTTGATTCTTCCATAAAAGTAACTGTTAAAGATTTGGATAAACTTTCTCAGGTTATCGATAACGTGGTCGAAGCCGGGGCAACAAATATCAGCAATATAACTTATGCGTTAAGCACGCAAAATATTATTCAGCGCCAGCTGCTTGCAACGGCTGTTGAAAATGCCCGCGATAAGGCCGCTGTTGTAGCAAATGCAGGCAGCCGCACACTTGGCAATATGCTCAGCGCAGATATTAACAGTTTCGACGGCGGTACTATTGTTGCTTATGGCGCCAATAAATTAAGAAGCACTACTAACCTTGCCGAAGATGGGGTGGCAACGAAACTTTCTCCCGGCAAGATTAAATTAAACGCACGTGTACAAGTAGTATTTTCATTAAACTAAAATAAAAAGGCAGCATTTCTGTCAGTTAAGGCAGAGATGCTGTTTTTTTATGTAACGGTGCTTATACTGCTAAAAATATGGCGAAAAGCGAACATATGTGTTATTATATTTATATAAAACTGTTGGAGTGATAAAATGCTGCGCTGGATAATGCATGTCGATATGGATGCTTTTTTTGCATCGGTAGAACAACTTGATAATCCGAGCCTGAAGGGGCTGCCGGTAATTGTAGGCGGTTTAAGCGGCAGAGGCGTAGTTTCTACATGCTCTTACGAGGCGCGTAAGTTTGGCGTGCATTCTGCCATGCCGATGCATATGGCCAAGCGCCTGTGCCCGCAGGGTATTTACATTCAGGGGAGGATGAGCCGTTATAAAGAAATTTCTGATGGAATAATGGAAATTTTCCGCAGCTTTTCGCCGTTGGTGGAGCAGCTTTCTGTTGATGAGGCATTTTTGGATGTTACCGGCATGGAAGGTTTGTACCCTGATGTTGTGGCATTGGGCAAAGCTGTAAAAAACAAAATTTACGAGCAAACAGGCTTGCATGCTTCCGTTGGCATTGCACCCAATAAATTTTTGGCAAAACTTGCCTCCGATTTGGAAAAACCGGACGGACTGGTATTAATAAAACATGAAACAGCGGCTGCCTTTATTGCACCTATGCCGGTGCGTAAAATTTTTGGTATTGGCAAATCGGCAGAAGCAATGCTTTTGCAGTACGGTATTGATACAATCGGCAAAATCGCCGCTGCCGATATAAGCATTTTGCAAAAAGTATTCGGCATTAATGCACAGGCTGTACATAACCTGGCATGCGGCATAGATAACAGGCCGGTTGTAAACGAAACCGAAGCCAAGTCGATAGGCAAAGAGCATACTTATGATAAAGATTTGTATGAAGAAGCTGATTTGAAAAAGGCTGTGCGCGATTTATGCGGAGAAACCGGCTGGCGGTTAAGAAAACGCAAATTAATCGGGTATACGGTAACTTTAAAAGTTAAATTCAGCTCTTTTAAAACAATTACCCGCAGCATAACATCAGAACTGCCGGTAGCATATGACGAAGAAATTTATGCGCTGGCGCTCAAACTTATGCAGCAGGTAAGATTTACGGAAGGCGTACGGCTGATTGGCGTAAGCATTTCGCATTTAGAAAGCGAAGACGCAGCGCCGGTTTTGAATTTTAATGAAAATGAAAAAATAAAAAAACGCAATATGGCCGTTGATTTTTTAAAAAACAAGTTCGGCGAAAGCATTATAAAACGCGGATAGGGTAAAAAAATAAAGCCTGCAAGCTTTTGCAGGCTTTAATATACGGAGAAATTACTCCATAGCATTGACTTTTTTTGCAAGTCTGGATTTTCTGCGGTTTGCAGCGTTTTTGTGGATAATACCTTTACGTGCTGCTTTATCAATTAAACCGGATGCAGTTACATAAGTAGCTTTTGCATCTTCTTGAGTACCGGTTTCGGTTAAAGCAACTACTTTACGGGCAATGTTACGGATAGCAGCCTTTACAGGTGCATTTTTTGCACGGCGTTCTGCATCAGTTTTTACGCTACGAATGGAAGATTTAATGTTCGGCAACGAATTCACCTCCTACCATCAATTACCTTTACCAAGTAATTTTACCACAAAGTAAGGCACTGCGCAAGGATTTTTTATTATAAATCTTGCGGCAGCAATATTTTTTACAGGACGGCGTAAAGTTCATGTACTTGCAGGCACTGTGCTATAAATGATATAATAATAAGTCAGATAAGTTTTTTATAAGGAGAACGCAATGGATCAGCAACATATACGCAATTTTTCTATTATTGCCCATATCGACCATGGTAAATCTACTCTGGCCGACCGTTTGATTGAATATACCGGCACATTAACCAAGCGCGAAATGGAAGAACAAATTCTTGATTCCATGGATTTGGAGCGTGAACGCGGCATTACCATTAAAGCGCAGGCTGTGCGCAGCATTTATACGGCACGCGACGGGCAGGAGTATATGCTTAATTTTATTGATACTCCGGGCCATGTCGATTTTACTTATGAAGTATCGCGCGCGCTGGCTGCCTGTGAAGGCGCACTGCTGGTTATTGATGCCACGCAGGGCATTGAAGCGCAGACTCTTGCCAATGTTTACCTGGCTTTGGATAATGATTTGGAAATTATTCCCGTTATTAATAAAATTGACCTGCCGAGTGCAGACCCTGAACGCGTAAAGCATGAAATTGAAGATGTTATCGGCATTGACGCATCCGAAGCCGTGCTTACAAGCGCTAAAACCGGCATTGGCATAGAAGATGTTTTGGAAGCGATTGTAGCAAAGATTCCGGCTCCCAAAGGCGACGCGCAAAAACCTTTAAAAGCACTGGTGTTCGATTCCAAATTTGATGCTTATAAAGGTGTTGTGCTTTATTTCCGCGTGATAGATGGCCGCGTAAGAAAAGGCATGAAAATACGCATGATGGCAACCGGAGCAGAATTTGAAGTGACGGAAGTCGGCGTGTTTAAGCCTAACCCGGTAATTGTTGATGAGCTTGATGCCGGGCAGGTAGGCTTTTTGGCAGCCGCCATTAAAAACGTTAAGGACGCGCGCGTTGGCGATACCATTACCGACGCAAACAATCCCGCAGATGAAGCTCTGCCCGGTTACCGCAAGGCCACGCCGATGGTTTACTGCGGCCTCTATCCGGTAGAAAATTCCGATTACGACAATCTGCGCGACGCGCTGGAAAAATTGCAGCTTAACGATGCTTCGCTGGTGTTTGAGCCGGAAACTTCCGTCGCTTTGGGCTTTGGCTTCCGCTGCGGCTTTTTGGGCCTTTTGCATATGGATGTTATTAAAGAACGTTTGGAGCGCGAGTATAATTTAGCGCTTATTACCACGGCGCCTAACGTAATTTATGAAGTGTTCCGCACTAACGGCGACGTAGAGCTGGTTGACAACCCGTCTAACTTCCCCGACCCGACGGTTATAGACCATGTTGAAGAACCTTATGTAAATGCTACCATTATTGTGCCGAAAGATTATGTAGGCGCTGTTATGGAATTGTCGCAGGAAAAGCGCGGCGAATACGAAAACATGACATATCTTGATGAAACCCGTGTTATGATTCATTATGCGCTGCCGCTGAGTGAAATTATTTTTGACTATTTTGACCGCTTGAAATCGGCAACACGCGGCTATGCTTCGCTTGATTATGAACTTGCCGGTTACCGAGCTTCCGATTTGGTAAAAGTTGATATTTTGCTGAACGGTGACCCGGTTGATGCCTTGAGCGCTATTGTACACCGTGAAAAAGCCACGGTGCGCGGCAGGCAGCTTGTTGAAAAGCTGCGCAGCTTAATTCCGCGCCAGATGTTTGAAATACCTGTGCAGGCCGCTATCGGCAACAAAATTATTGCCCGCGAAAACGTGCGAGCTTTGCGCAAGGATGTTTTGGCAAAATGCTATGGCGGCGATATAAGCCGTAAACGCAAACTTTTGGAAAAACAAAAAGAAGGCAAAAAACGCATGAAACAGGTTGGCAGCGTGGAACTGCCGCAGGAAGCCTTTATGGCAATTTTAAAAATGGATTAAAAAATACGCAGAAGCCTTAACTGGTTTCTGCGTATTTTTGTAGCTGCTTGTTTCAATCATCAATTTTAATTTTGCCTTTTTGGTTTTCGTAGTCGTCGACAACCCATTTTAAAATCTGCTCAATTTCCTTGTTGACGCTGCGGCCGTTGTTTTCGGCAATTACTTTCATTTTTTTCATTATAACGGGGTGAATGCGCAGGCTGAAACGCGCCGGTTCCATAATAACAACTCCTTTATTTATGACATCAATAATACATTAAATTGATTTGTTATGATGCCATTATATAAAATTTGCAAAATTTTTGCAAGTTGGCATTAAGATTTTTCGTCTGCATTGTAAAGATGTGATAAAATAAAAATAGTGTTGCAAATTGGAGGTAAATTTATGAAACTTGAAGTTAATAAAGTTTACAGCGGCTTTATTGTAAAGCATGCTGAATACGTTGAAGAAGTACAGAGCGAAGCATATTTAATGGAACATGAAAAAAGCGGCGCAAGGCTTTTATACCTTGGCAACAGCGACGATAACAAAGTGTTTTCCATCAGTTTCCGCACGCCGCCTTATGATGATACCGGCGTGCCGCATATTCTGGAACATTCTTCGCTGTGCGGTTCGCGCAAATATCATTTAAAAGAGCCCTTTGTAGAACTTGTTAAAGGCTCCATGAATACGTTTTTAAATGCAATGACATATCCGGATAAAACAATGTATCCGGTTGCCAGCCGCAATGATAAAGATTTTAAAAATTTAATGGATGTCTATCTGGACGCGGTATTTTATCCTTTGATTTATGAAAATCCTTATACGCTTATGCAGGAAGGCTGGCACTACGAAATTGCCGGTAAAGAAGGCGAGCTTGCGTATAATGGCGTTGTTTACAACGAAATGAAGGGCGTATATTCTTCGGCGGACGCCATTGCCGAAAACGAAGTTATGCGTGCTTTGTTCCCTGACAGCCCGTACCGTTATGAATCCGGCGGTTATCCGGCAGCAATACCGCAGCTTACGCAGAAAGCGTTTGAAAACTTCCACCGCACCTATTACAGCCCGGAAAACTCCTTTATTTATCTGTACGGCGATATGAATATTGAAAAAACGCTAGAATATCTTGACGGTGAGTATTTATCGGCTTTTGAGAAAAGCGGCAGCGTTAATTCAGCCATTCCCTTACAGCAGCCGTTTGCCAAAACAAAAGAGGTAAAAGCCTTTTATCCTGCCGGGGCAGATGAAGACCTGGCAGCCAAAACCTACCATGAACTTGATATTGTGTGCGGTGATGCGCGCGACGCTAAAACTTCGCTGGCGCTGCGCCTTTTGGAAACAGTGCTTTTGGAGGGCAACAGTGCGCCGCTGCGCCTTGCTCTGCTGGAAAGCGGCATTTGCACGGATGCTTACGGGCAATATACCGGCAGTTTGCGTCAGCCTGTTTTTGCGGTTAAAGTTTCCGGTTCGGAAGAAGACAAGCGTGATGAATTTATCAGCATTGTTTACCGCACTCTGCAAAAGCTTACCATTGAAGGCCTTGATAAAGAACTGTTGGAAGCCTGCCTGAATATGCTGGAATTTAAACTGCGCGAGGCTGATTTTGGCGCATACCCGAAAGGGCTTATTTACGGCATTGGCGTTATGGATACATGGCTTTATGATGGTGACCCTTTAGACGGACTGCGTTATAATAAACTGCTGGCAGAGCTGCGCGAAGGCATAAAAACAAATTATTATGAACAGTTAATTGAATATTATCTGCTTGATAATACGCACAAGGTTTTGCTTACGCTGATGCCTAAAAAAGGCATGGAAGAAGCAGAGCAGGCAGAACTTGCAGAAAAAATGCAGCAGATAAAAGCCGGCATGAGCGAAAAAGAAATTGTAGAAGCCGTTGAGCATTGCCGCATTCTGCATGAACGCCAGGCAGCGCCTGACAGCCAGGAGGCTCTTTCAAGCATACCACTGCTTGAAAGAAGTGATATACGCCGCGAAGCGGAAAAACTGGACGGCGAACTTACGACAGAGGGCAGCAATGAATTTTTGTATGTGCCTGCCTTTACAAATAAAATAGCTTATTTAAACTGGTATTTTGATATGAGCGGCATTGACGGCAGCCTGCTGCCTTATTGCTACCTGCTGAGCGATATGCTGGGCAAGGTTGACGCCGGTAAATATACTTATCAGCAGCTTTCCACGCTGGGAATTAAATATACCGGCGGCGTAACCTTTCAGGTACACGCTTATTCCGCGGCAGAAAGCGTAAATGACTACACCGTTAAATTTACGGTTACAGCCAAAGCGCTTGTACATAATTTAACCCATATGTTTGATATTCTGCGTGCCATTGCGCTTGAAAGCCGTTTTGACAGCGTTAAGCGCCTGCGTGAAGTATTGGCGGAGGTTAAAAGCGACTGGGACAGCAACTTCTTCAGCCGCGGGCAGACCGTGGCATGCGCGCGCTTAAATTCGTATTATTCTCCGGCGGCAAGGGTTAATGAACAGGATTACTATTCCTACTATGAATTTTTAAAAGATTTAACAGAACATTTTGATGAACGTGCCGGTGAAACCCTGCAAAAATTAAGCAGCCTTTTAGGCGTATTTTTTGAAAACAGCAAATATCTGCTTGCTTACAGCTGCGAAGAAGAAGATAAAGCGCAGGTTTTGGCAATGGCAAAAGAATTTGCAGCTTTGCTGCCGCAGTCGGAAGCAGCAGGCAGTGCCGTAAAACCGCTTGCCGCACCGGGGCTTAACGAAGGTATTATGACGCCGGGTAAAGTTCAGTATGTTGCAGCCGGCGGCGATTTCCGCAAAGCTGGCCATAAGTTTACCGGTTCAATGAAGGTTTTGGAAACGATTTTGCGCTATGAATATTTATGGACCAAGATACGTATTCAGGGCGGTGCTTACGGCGCATCTGCCGTATTTGACCGCAACGGCAGCATGTATTTTGCCTCTTACCGCGACCCGAAACTCGCAGAATCGCTGGAGGCCTACCGCAGTTTGCCGGGCTGGTTGGAACAACTTGATTTGCCCGAACGTGAGCTTACTAAATATATTATCGGTACCATCAGCGCGGCAGACGTGCCTTTAACAAATTCCATGCGTCTTTCGCAGACGGCGCTTGCCCATATTAAAGGCGTGCCGCAGGAAATGCGCCAGAAAACACGCGATGAAATACTTAATTTAACTAATGATGATTTACGCAGCCTTGCTCAGGTAGTGCGCGATACATTGAGCGGCAATTATATTTGTGTTGTTGGCGGCAGCAGCGCCGTTGAAGCTAATAAAGAAATTTTTAATTCGGTTAAACATATTTAATGCAGTATGATTATCAGCGTAAGCCGCAGAACAGACATACCGGCATTTTATGCAGAGTGGTTTTATAACCGCCTGCGTGCCGGTTATGTGCTGGTGCGCAACCCCATGAATGTGCATAGTGTAAGTAAAGTTGCTTTATCACCGGAGGTGGTGGATGCTTTTGTATTTTGGACGAAAAATCCGCTGCCGCTGATGAAGCGCCTTGATGAACTGGCGGAGTATCTGTATTATTTTCAGTTTACTTTAACCGGCTACGGAAAAGACATAGAACCGGGCCTGCCCGATAAAAAGCAGGCTTTGCTGCCTGCATTTAAAGAATTGGCGGCAAAAAACGGCAGACAGCGTGTTATCTGGCGGTATGACCCTATATTTTTCAGCAGCAGGTACAGCATGGAATATCATTTAGAGTGCTTTGAAGCGTTGGCGGCAGAGTTAAGCGGCAGCACGGAACGCTGTGTTATCAGCTTTATGGATGAGTACCGCAATACAAAACGCAATGCGCAAAAACTGGGTGCCGTTAATTACAGCAGCGAGGAAATTTATGCTTTTGCTGCATGCCTTGCCAAAATTGCTGACAAATACGGGTTAAAACTGCAAACCTGCGCCGAAACGGCAGATTTTACGGAGCTTGGCATTACGGCATCGGCATGTATAGATAAGGATTTAATAGAAAATATCGGCGGTTTTAAACTGAAAACAGGCAAAGATAAAAATCAGCGGACGGAGTGCTGCTGCGCCGCCAGCATAGATATAGGCGCTTACAATACCTGCCCCGGCGGCTGCCTGTATTGTTATGCCAATTATAATGCCGGTATGGTAAGAATAAATTGTGCCGCGCATGACAAAACAAGCCCGTTGCTGTTTGGCAAATTATCGCCGCAGGATGTTGTAACAGAACGGAAAATGAAAAGCTGCCGAGTTAGTGATGGTGGATTGTTTTTATAAGGCAATTAATAAAAACTGTTAAATTTATTATAAAATATCTATTGTAAAATTTTAAATAATTAACACTATATTTTTACAAACTAAAAACGCATTCTTAAAACTCTAAAGCTTTGAGAATGCGTTTTCTTTATCATTTCAATATTTCCAAATTGTTTTCATCAAGTAAAATGTTTACAGCATCTAAATTTTTGCAGTGTTCAATGGCGTAAAAAATAAGTCCGTCGCGTCTGTCGCGTACATAAAGCGACCGTTCGCCGGCGTATTTTAGCAAATTTTGCGTTTCGGTAATATTGGCTTTAGCGGCAAGTGCCAAAATAATAAGCTTGTCGCGCCCCGGGTTTTTGTTTCCGTTTAAAATATGATAGACGTAAGTTCTTTCAAGATTTGTCTTTTTTATAAACTCTGCTTTATTTGTTATGCCCTTTAAATCAAGCAAATAATTTAAATAATCAACAGCTGACGGGAACTTAATTTCGGATGTATTTTTATTGTAAAATTCATCATATGATTGTGCCTGCGTAAGTTCAGACTGTAAATCTTCGGTTGATTTTTCCATAATACACCTCTGAAAAATTCTATGCTATAATATTATACAACAAATTCATGGTCGGAGTAAAATGAGTATTACAGCTGAATTTATTGAAACTAATTTTAAAAGAATATCGGTATTGAAAGAAAATGCAAATGGCCGGACAGAACTGGTGGCGGACACTACTGGCGCCGTTTATATCCGCAAAATTATTGCACGTACCGGTTTGCCGTATAAAAAGCTGGCGCAGATAAAATGCGCGCATATACCTGAAATTTATTATTGTTCGGAAGCATATGGCAAAACTTATGTAATAGAAGAATTTATCAGCGGTGAAACTTTAGCGGCAGAGCTTGAACAAGGCAAAAAATTTACAGCAGAGCAGGTTCGTAATATTGCTTTGCAGATTTGCGAGGCGCTGATTGTACTTCATGGACATGGCATATTGCACCGCGATATTAAACCTGGAAACATAATTGTGCAGGGCAGCGGCGTTTGGCTGATTGATTTTGGAGCTGCAAAAGCTGAAGGCAACACTAAAGAACATGATACTGTTATTTTAGGCACGCCTGGTTTTGCTCCGCCGGAACAATATGGTTTTACAACGACGGACGCGCGCAGTGATATTTATGCTTTGGGAAAAACTATGGAAATTCTTTGCGGAAGTTCTCGTAATGCAAAGCTTTGTAAAATAATTGCAGGCTGTACTGCCTTCGACCCGCAAAAACGCATAGCTTCTGCCGCAGAATTAAAAAAGCGGCTGCTTAAAAATAACAGCGGCAAAAAGAAATTTATTTTCATAATTTTAGCAATGATTCTTGCATGCAGCGGAATATATTTTTTGTTTAACCGGCATATGCAACAAGAAGCTATACCGCCCGGTGCAGAACAAAAGGCTGAAGAAAAAGTCCACACCAAAGATGTGCCGCAGGAAAAACCAAGCGAACAAAAAACAGATATTGAGCAGTCGGCGCAAAAGCTGAAAACTGCTTCGCCGCAAGAACAAAGTCAAAGCGCAGCAGCAAACACCATAACGCTGAACGCCAATAATTTAGCGTTTGCGGTAAATACAAATCCGCTTAACGAAACGGCACGTAAACAAGGTGCGCAGCAAGGGCTAACGTTATTACAGCCGGAAAAATATCCTGTTTTTACAGTGCAAAATAACAGCGGCCAGGCAATGGAAAACCCGACAGTGAAAATAAAGTTTACCGGTATTTGTGCAGCCGGAAATAATTTTACAGCAAAAGCGTGGGGAGGCAGAACACTTAACTGGCAGCTTACAAAAAATGCTGCAGGCTATGCCGATGAAGTAACAATTTTGCTTGCAGGCACGATACCTGCCGGAGATTATTTTGAGTTTCCGCTGACAGGCGCAATAGCTGATTATTATCAAACCGGCAGTGAGCCGGCAGCTGAAGTTACAGTAAGCGGCGATAATATAATACCTATAACGAAGAACTATAATATAAAAATAAACTAAAATTTTAGCGCAGATTTACGGTCTGCGCTATTTTTGTGTCCTCGTGGGACACCGATTAAAATTTAATTTAGTTTAAAATAAGAACTGTAAAGTACTAAAAATAAAATTGCAGGCGCCTTTGCATAAACTATTAAAGCTAAATTTAAAACCATAAGTGCAAGAAGCATTTTTATATAAATGTCATAATTATTTATATAGCGACAGGTTGGTGATTAAATGGGCGATGAACGCGAGCGGTACATTAAAATCGGTGCCAAAATAAAATTTTACAGACAGCTTAAAAAGATTGGGCAAACAGAACTTGCCGGAAAAGTAGGCATAACCTCGCAGTATTTAAGCAAAATAGAATGCGGAAAGCAAATGCCAAGCTTGCAGGTGCTTTTACTGATTGCCGAAAAGCTGGAAATTGATGCAGCGGCACTGATTAGTGATAGTGTTGTGTAAAGTTAGGCAATAGTTTTAAACACATAATATAAAATTTTATTATAGGAGGAATGTTAAGATGGATGGTTTGTTAATAATTTTGTATATTTTACTGGGGTATAATGCCAATCAGTATTTAAGGCGAACTTTGCTTGGACAGGTTGGGGTAATTTATTTTAATACAGGGTATTATATCATTAGGGAAATTGTTTTAGCTGCTTTTTTAGGTATGTTTACAATACCATTAGCAATAATTGTATTTGCTTTTAAAACTTTTTTATCCGGCGGTAAATAATTTTATAATAAAAGGAGTTGTTGATTATGGCTGAACAAAAATATGTATGCCCAAACTGCAACGGGTTAATTGATTACGGAACAAGGTTTTGTCCGCATTGCGGCAATGCTTTGGGAAATTGGGGTAATGCTTATTCTTCTGCGCCGGTAAATAATAATGCTGCTGTTGTAAAAGAAGAATCATTTTTTGAAAAATACTTTTCTACCAAAGGCAGGTTAAACAGAAAAGCTGCTATTTTGAGGAATTTGTTTATAAGCATGGTAGGCTCGGTTTTTATATTTATTTTAGGACTTATAAGTGGCGGGTCTTTGATGGTTGGGGATTTATCTGGTGCTCTAATACCGTTCCTTTTGGGCTTAATTGTTTGTATAGTAATGCTTTATTCAAGCCTTACTATTAATATCAGAAGATGCCATGACCTTGATAAATCGGGCTTATACATTTTTGCAACACTTTTAATTATACCTGCATTTAAACTGGTATTTGCCAAAGGTACAACCGGCCCCAATAAATACGGACCGGACCCGCTTGCAGGCAAATATTGATAATGGGGTGTTAAAACATGGACGAACAAAAATACATCTGCCCAAGCTGCGGCGGATTAGTGGATTACGGCAGCAAGTTTTGCCCGCACTGCCGTTATGAATTTGGCGAATGGGCAGCGCAGGCTGCTGAAAATAAAAATATGCAAACTGAAACTGGCAGTATTGATGATGCAACTATTCCGGCAGAAGAAAATGGTTCTAAAACTTCTATGTTTGTAATAATTGCTGTACTTTTAGCTGCAATCGGCGGTGCTGTTTACTGGTTTATGAACAGTAACGATACAGAAAAAATAGTTGCCGAAGCTATTAAAACAGGCAACATGGCGCCGGTTTTTGAACTTTACCGCAGCGCGCCGGACGCAGATAAACCGCAGGTTGCTTATAATATTGCCGACGCAGCTTTTGAAATTACATTAAAAGAAGTGGACGGCAACGCTAACAGGCAATTTTTACAAACGCTGTACGAAGCAGTAAACAACGATAAAAACGCTAATCTGCACATTGAAGCAGGCGGCAGGGATGAATATATGTCGCCGTTTATAGCGCTGGTAAAATACGCCTATGTACAGTCAACATTAGAAAAAATGGTTAATAAAACCAAAGCCGATATTGAAAACTACCTGCCTGCCAACAAAGGCATTAACGCCGATAATTTAAACCCGCGCGAAGTTAAAAGCATTTACGCCTGGGTAGACCATCCTCTCGACGGTGGCTATGTGCTGTACGGAACGCAGCGGCTATTTTTTGAAACCTTTCCTAACTTTAGAAACTGCCTGGGCGTTTTATATCTGCCTAATGGCAGTGATGGCAGCGAACTGCCCGGATATGCTTACAACACAGATGTGCTGCAAATAGGCACAACCACGTTAACATGGAAAAACGGCAGAGTGCAGGATGTGCCGGAATATTTGGCGATAGACCCGCAGTTTAAAGAATTGCTGTGGAAAAATAATACGCTTAAAGATGTATATAAACCGTTAGACCTAGTGCAGCAAGATTTAAAAACAATGCACGAGAATCTTGGCATCATTAAAAAGCATTATAAAAACGCAACGCCCAACCTTAATTTTGACGGCTTAAACTTTAATTCTACCGAAGATGAATTTTACAGCAAAGCACCGCTTCAATCGCAAAAAGGTAAGGGCACAATACATATTAGCAACGTGTTTGCCAACGGCGTAGTGGTTGATTTTATGCCGTATTTTAATTACCAGGTGCAGGATAGCGTAAGCGTAATTGAAAGTTTTACAGGCAGTTTTAGCAATGGCATAAAAATCGGCGACAGCCAAAACCAGGTTGCACAAAAAATGCAGCCTTACTACCAACTTTCGGCGCAGCCCGATTGGCTTAATTACTTAATGCCCAACGGGCAGATATACAGCTTTGGCTTTGTGGATGGCAAACTTTACCAAGTCAACGTACGGGAAGCGCCGGACTGGAAAAATTAAATTTATCGTATTTTAAGGCAGCTTCATAGCAGGCTGCCTTTTGTTTAACTTAACAAAACTCCAACACAAACTATATACCTAAAAATACAGTCTATAAGTGCAAAATAAAAAATTAAAAATATGAGAAAATAAAATATAGGGAGTGTGAGGATAGCCGTGTTTGCAATGCGATATAAAATGATAGGCTTAAAAATTGCATATTACAGAAAAATGCGCGGCTATACTCAGGGGCAGCTTGCAAGTAAAATTGGTATCAGTACGACATATTTAGGACAGATAGAACGAGGCAATAACGGTAAAAGCTATTCACTCGAAACGCTGCTTTCGATTGCTGTAGGGCTTGATATAGATGTAAATTTACTTTTAAGCAGCAGCGAAAAGATTTAATTTACTTATACATAAAAAAGGTTATTTAATGAAAGTGCAGAAATATATATTATATGTTTTTACAAGCGAAGTTTGATAAAATTTGCACATAGCCATAAGGCTGGACAAGTAGTTTTGTAATATATAATAAATAAAACTACTTGCGGAAGGTAAATTATTATGACGGCAGAACCGAAAGACCTAAAAATAGCTAAAGACCGCCTGCTTGCTATGTATGCGCAACTTGCTGAAGGCAAGCCATTGTATAAAGCGCGCGAAGCAGTAAAATATAACTGCTCACTGCGTTCAATACAGCGTGACATAGAGGATTTGCGGTCTTTTTTTGCTGACAGAAGCGAAACTACCGGTGTAGTGCAGGAACTTATCTACGACAAGAAGCTTAATGCCTACCGTCTTGTGCCTCCGCTGCGTAATTTACTGACCAACGAAGAAACTTTTGCCGTGCTGAAAGTTTTGCTTGAAAGCCGCTCGCTGACAAAGGCTGAATTATTCCCGATACTGGAAAAACTTATAAGCTGCTGCGTGCCTCCGGATAACAGACGGCAAGTAATGGATTTGATAGCTAATGAAAAATATCATTACGTAGAACCACGGCACAAAAAAGAAATTCTTGAAAAAATGTGGAATTTATCTGCGGCAATAAGGGAACATAAAGAAATTAAAATAACCTACATGCGCCAGAGTGGTGATGATGTAAGCCGTGTACTCAAGCCTGTAGGCATAATGTTCTCGGAATTTTATTTTTACCTTGTAGGGTTTATTGATAAAGAAAACCAGCTTGAAAAAATAAAATTTGAGGTGGAGAATGACCCGTTTCCAACTATTTACAGGATAGACCGTATAAAAGAATACGCTGTAACAGATAGGCATTTTAATGTACCGTATCAAAATCGGTTTGAAGAAGGGGAATTCCGCAAACGAGTACAGTTTATGTACGGAGGCAAACTGCAAAAAATAAAGTTCTGGTACAAGGGACCTTCGGTAGAAGCTGTTTTAGATAGATTACCAACGGCTAAAATAGAACAGCAGAATGAAAATGGCTATTTAATTTCGGCCGAAGTATTTGGTAAGGGTATTAATATGTGGTTACGCAGCCAAGGCGATATGGTAGAAATGGTGGAGTGAATAATAATTTGTCAGTGGAGATATTTTGTTGTTAATTATGTTGTTTTTGTTTTAATTATTATAATATTTTCTTTCTCTTATTTATTTTGATATTCTTTTGTAATATTATTTATGGTATATAATAAAATAAAAAAATGGAAGGGAAGACACAAATGGAAGAAAGAAATGCTGTTGTATATAAAAATTTTGAAAATGTAGAATTGAATGAAGAAAATTTTAATTTTGATGAGTTGGAAGCAAAACTTGAAGCTAAATTAGAGTCTGATCTTGCTGATTATAAGTTTTTAGAAGTTGAAAAAGAAAAAATTGGAAATCCTGATTCATTTGGTAAAGTTATTTCTGATGAAATTTGGAAACAATTTGCAAATCAGATTGGTCTTGATATAACTAATGAAACTTTAATTCAAAAATATGACCGAGAACATCCAGAAACATATTATGATGAAGTAAAAGATAAAGTTATGAAAGATTCAAAATATAAAGAAGCAAATAAGAAAATGAAAACTAAACAACAGAATGGGGAATTAACAGATTCTTATACTGGTAAAAAAATGAAAAAGAACGATAAAGCAAATTTAGATCATGTCGTATCTAGAAAAGAACTTTATGAAAATGCAAGAAGAAAACAGGCCAATTTAAGTACAGAAGAATTGGCTAATAAAGATGAAAATTTACAACCAACAAATGAGTCACTTAATAAAAGTAAAAAAGAAAAAAGCGTTGATAAATATGTTGCGCAAAGAGAAGAACGTGAGCGTAAGTTAAGAGAGCAGAATGAAAAAGCTAATAAAAAAATAGATGAATCTAATATGTCTCCTGCCGAAAAAAAAGCTGCAAAAGCCAAAAATAACAAGAGGTTACAAGATAAATTAAATGCTGATGATGAAAGGATGAAAGCTGCTGATAAAAAAGCTCGTAATGCTATTAACAAAGATATTGCGATAGGTGTAACAAAGCAAGTTGGCAAGAAGGCCGCAACTGATGCTTTAAAACAAATGTCTATAGAGGCATTATTTACTTTATTAAAAGAAATAATGAATGGAATGGTACGCTTTTTTAAATCGCAAGCTAAATCTTTTAAATTATTTTTAGCAGAAATGAAAAAAGCTATCCACAATTTCTTTAGTAAAATTACAAGTTTTTTAAAGACTGGAGCAACAAGTTTTGTTGGTACGATTGTTTCTGAAATTTTTGGACCAATTGTTAGTATGTTTAAAAAGCTTTCAAGTATTATAAAACAGGGAGTTTCTACAATTTGGGATGCAATTAAATATTTGAAAGATGAAAAGCATAAGAGCGAGCCTTTCAGTATCAAGATTGCACAAGTTGGAAAAATTATCGTTGGCGGTTTAGTAGCAGGTGGTGCTATTTTACTTGGTAACACATTTGAAACGGCACTTTTAACTGTACCGGGAATGCAGATACAATTGCCATTACTTGGGTCGTTAGCAAGTATTATTGGGTTATTTTTAGCAAGCTTGGTTAGTGGAATTATCGGTGCGATAGTACTGAATTTTATAGATAAATTTATTGCAAATAAACTAAGATCAAATATTGTAGAAAAACAAATTGATTCAAGTAATAAAATTTTAAAACAGCAAAAACAATTGGAAGTAGTTTCAAAAATGCGCAATGAGCAAGTAAAAAGTAAAATTGCTGTATCAATTAAAGATAGACATGAAAAGGCTGCTGAAGCAATGAAAGATATTATTGAAAGGATGACTGATTATAAACCTAATTATAAAGAAACAGATGCAAAAGATGTAATAAGCGATAATGAAAAAGATTTTGATGATATGGATAAAGTATTAAAATCTTTGGGTATATAAATTTAAATGAGGTGTGTAATTAATGAATGAAGTACAAATACTTACAAGCAATGAGATAGTGAGACATAATTTTGATAAATATAAAGAAGATTTAAAAAGATTTTCTGAGAAGACCAATAATAATTTTGAAATAGAAAGTGTCGATACAAAATGGTTTTTATTTGATCATAAGGTTACAGGCAAAGAATTTAATGATAGAATAGAAAAAATAGGTGAACATTTAATAGAATTAAATAAAAGCCAGATTGAGTTAATAAGAGAATTTCGTGTTATATATGAAGCATTTGAAAGTTTAGATAAAGATTATATAAGCGGTATTTTATCTTCAATTAAAAGTGCAGAAATAGCTTTTAATAATTCTGTTTATGCAATTAATAAAGCAGTTTATGCTATTGAAGAATTACAAAAAGCTCAGAAAGATATTAAATCAACAGTAGATGTTCAAAAAAGAATAATTAACGGATTAAGCGATTTTAATAAAAGATTAAATAAAAATAAACACTTAGATGATGTTGATAAAATATGGGAAGATACACAGAAATTAAGTGTAATCTTGGATAATATAAAAGCGAAAATTGTAAAATTAGAAAAAGCAAAAAATGAAACGATTTCTAAAGTTGGATATTTAGAAAAAAGTATTCAGAATGAAAATATTGAAACTAAAAAACTATTAGAGAAAATTACATATTCTGTAGAAGATATTCAAAAAAATATAGGTTCAGTAATAGAAGACCAAAAATTATTAGACAATAATCTAAAAGACTTGCAAAATAAAATATATAAAAATAAGCATTTTGATGATATTGATGTTATGTGGGAAAATACTCAATATATGATGAACACAATTAATGAATTAAGTAATAAACTGAACAACTTGGAACAAGAAAAGAATAGTTTATTACTTAAAAATAAAGAATTGATAAATTTAATTAAAAATAAAAAAGATGAAAGCAAAAAAATACAAAATTTAAGTATTGCTACTGCTATTTTATTTGTTATAGTTGTTGTAAATTTTGCAGTTAATTATTTAAGGTAATAAAATTTATGGATAAATACAAAAATAAATTATTAAATATGGCTTCAAAGTTTGATGCAGTTACTGATGCTAACGGAGAAGTAATACAAATCGTTAACTTAATAGTTGAATCTGATGATGAAAATGCAACTATTAAATTGCTAAAAAATATATCGCATAATATTACTGATAAGAAAGAAAATAAAATAGTAGTTCAATTGGGAAACGTCTTAAAAGATTCGTTAATAGAGTACTTTGGATACAAAAGAATTATAGAAATTTGTAAACCGGAACAATCCGAAGATGACAATAGAACATTAGATGAGTTGTTACAAGATTTAAATGATTTGGTTGGATTATTTAAAGTAAAACAACAAGTAAAAGATTTAATTGCTTATCAAAAAGTTCAAAAAATGCGTAAACTTTCCGGTTTATCGGTTTTTAAAAAGACTTTACATTTAGCTTTTTTAGGTAATCCGGGTACTGGTAAAACTACAGTTGCCCGCATTGTAGGTCATGTTTATAAACAATTAGGTTTATTATCAAAAGGGCATTTTATTGAAGTTTCGAGAACAGACTTGATTGCTGGCTACCAAGGTCAAACGGCACTGAAGGTTAAAAAAGTAATTGAACGGGCAAAAGGAGGTGTTCTTTTTATTGATGAAGCTTATAGTATTACCGAAAATGAACATAGCGATTCTTATGGACGAGAATGTTTGACAGAATTAACTAAAGCGTTAGAGGATTACAGGGATGATTTGGTTGTAATTGTAGCAGGGTATACAGAACCTATGAAGCAATTTTTTGAATCAAATCCCGGATTAAAATCACGTTTTAATACGTTTATAGAATTTCCAGATTATAATGAAAAAGAATTATGGGAAATACTTGAAGGTATGTGTTTAAAAAATAATTATGTTATTGAAACAAATGCAAAACAATCGATAAAAGCATTTTTATCTGAATGCGTAAAGAATAAAAATGAAAATTTTGCAAATGGAAGAGTGGTAAGAAATATTTTTGATGATTTAATTATGAGTCATGCAAGACGTGTGGTGAATATTGAGAATCCGACAAAAAATGATTTATCAGTTATAATTGGTGATGATTTTTCAAGGAAATAAAAAATAATTTAGCTTCTATAAGATAGCCAAAACTTGGCTATCTTATTTTTTATACTATAAGTACAGCAAAGGCGTAAGGTTTTTGTTGGTGTGGTAATAAAATAAGATTTGCAAAAGAAAGAGAGGTTGTTTATTATGGCATTTCCGGTTGCATGGGCAGTAGGCAGTTTTATTGGCGGGCTTTTGGCAAAAGGCTTTTATGATAATGTTATTGCCGAAAACGATGATGATTATGAAGTAAAAAGCGGTTATTCTGATGATGTTTTGACAGCGCTTTTGGATAAACTGCAAAAAGCAGGTGACGCTAAAGGTTTATACGATTTTGGCTGTATTTTAGAGAAAGAGGATATTGACTGGGCGCGAAAGTTTTTAAAGGCTGCTGCCGGTATGGATTTTGCTATTGCACAAAACAAGCTGCGCAGCTTGAATGAAGATTAAATAAAAAGCCGGAGTTGTAAATGCGCAGCTCCGGTTTTGTAGTTATTATAAAAATTAAGGTGATGATAATATGTGGTATGCGTTAGGTGCCTGGCTGTGCAGTTCTTTAGCTTATGTTTTTGTTGAATATTTTTATCCGCACAAGCGATTACAGGCAGTTGTTGTATTGATGGTTATAGTTAATATTTTACTGGCTATTGTACATAACTTGCCGCAAAATGCTTCTGTGATAAATTTATTGTGGGGTGAATTGTAATGCAGTTTACTAAGGATGAAGTTTGTTCTATTATTTGCTATGGGCTGATGTTTGCGGCGTTGTTCAAGGCTTTGCAGTTAAAAGGAATTACTTTTTAATTTAACAGCCTGATTTTTGCGCAAAAAGCGTTGCTGGTGTAAAATAAAATTATAATGTTTTACGGGAGGACGCAAAATGCCGTTACAAATTATAAAAGCAGATATAACTACGTTAAAAGTAGACGCTATTGTTAACGCTGCCAATAACAGCCTTTTGGGAGGCGGCGGTGTAGACGGTGCCATACACCGTGCAGCAGGCAGAGGACTGTTGGAAGAATGCCGCAGGCTTAACGGCTGCCGTACCGGTGAAGCCAAGATAACCGGTGGGTATAATTTGCCAGCAAAGTATGTAATTCATACAGTAGGCCCGGTTTGGCGCGGCGGCAAAAGTAAAGAAAAGGAATTACTGCAATCGTGCTACCGTGAGGCACTGAAACTTGCTGTGGCCAATAAATGTGAATCGGTAGCGTTTCCGTTGATATCTGCCGGTGCGTATGGTTATCCTAAAGATGAGGCTTTGGCTGTTGCGGTAAAAACTGTTGGTGAATTTCTTCTGCATAATGATATAAGCGTTTATATTGCGCTTTTTAAGGCAAAACCACGGCGCACGGAAGCAGAAATTTTAAAAGAACTTTCGCTGTTTTTAGGCAAAGAAGATTTTGAAATTCCGTTAGAAAAATTAAGTTTGTTAAAATTTTGCAATGCTCCTGCCGCAGCTGTTTTTAACAAGAGCATGCGTGATGAAGAACTTGAGCGCTGCCTGGCTTATGCAGATGAAAATTTTTCACAAATGCTGCTTCGCAAGATAGACGAAAAAGGTATGACGGACGCAGAATGTTACAGGGCTGCAAATGTGGACAGGCGGTTGTTCAGCAAAATACGCGGCGACAAAAATTACAAGCCGAAAAAGCAGACTGCTGTTGCTTTTGCAGTAGCGCTTAAGCTTACGCTTGACGAAACGGAAGAACTGCTGGAAAAGGCCGGTTTTGCTCTGTCGCCGTCGCAGCCTTTCGATATTATTGTGGAGTATTATATAAGCCGCGGTATTTATGATATTTGCGAAATAAATTTGTCTTTGTATAAGTTTGACCAGCTTTTGCTTGGCGGCGCAAATGTCGCTTGAAAGGCGACCTTTTAAAAATGAAAATCTTTTACAATAAAGCTGTAAGCAAAATAAAGTGCTTGCAGCTTATTTATATTTTGGAGGTAAAAGATTATGAAAAAGAATTTAACGGAATTGGTATTTATTCTTGACAAAAGCGGTTCTATGAGCGGCCTTGAAAAAGACACGGTGGGCGGATTTAATTCGATGCTTAAAAAGCAGAAAGAAAGCGGCGGTGAAGTGCTTGTAACGACAGTGCTTTTTAACCATGAAACGGAAACTGTTCATGACAGGCTTAAAGCAGAAAATGTGGGAGCTTTAACAGAAAAGGAATATTATGTTGGCGGCTGTACTGCACTTTTGGATGCGGTTGGCAAAACTGTTGAGCATATAAAAGGCATTCATAAATATATCCGTGACGAAGATGTGCCGGAACATACATTGGTTGTAATTACTACGGATGGTTTGGAAAATGCTAGCAGGCATTATACGGCATCGCAGGTAAAACGGCTTATTGAAGCACAGAAAGAAGCCGGCTGGGAGTTTTTGTTCTTCGGTGCGAATATAGATGCAGTAGCAACGGCAGCCGGTTTTGGTATTGAAAAAGAGCGCGCGGTTGATTTTAATAATGACAGCGATGGTATCAACCTTAATTTTGAAGGGGTGTGCAAATTTATTAAAACGATGAGTGCCGGAGCACCGAACGGCGCAGAATGGAAGCGCGACATTGAAAAAGATTATAAATGCCGGAAAAAACAAAAATAAACAGAAAACAGGACGGCTGATTAGGCTGTCCTGTTTTCGTTATATAAACAAAAACGCTTCTGAACTAAGTTCAGAAGCGTAATTTTCATTTTGGTGCCGAAGGCCGGACTCGAACCGGCACGTGGGGTAACCACGCTTGATTTTGAGTCAAGTGCGTCTGCCAATTCCGCCACTTCGGCACGTTTTTAATGTCCGTGGTGTCACGGAACAATAGTAATAATACCATGGCAGGTTGTTTTTGTCAATAGTTTTTAATTTTAAGTAAAATAATATTTAAAGTGCCGGTTTTGTAAATTATTTTTAATATTTTATTGTTTTATATTTTTTGTTGGTTTTGATATAATATAAGCATAACCATATAAAAGAAGGATTGTATAATGAGAGTTAAATTTGATGAATCTTTAAAAATCAGTGGCCCGTATGGAGATATGGACGCTAAGTTTCAGCCATGCCAGGATGACGAGGCGCCGAACAACCTTTTAATAATGGCGCACGGTTTCCGCGGCAGTATGGAAGGCGGCGGCAGGGCGGCGTATCTTTCGCAGATGGCATCGCTGTTTGTGAACGTTCTGCGTTTTAATTTTACCGGCAGCCAGATTCTTTCGCATCAGATTGAAGAACTGGATTCTGTGCTTGATTTTGCAATGAAAGAATATAAAAATCCGCGTATTTTTTTACTGGGGCGCAGCATGGGCGGAGCGGCTTCGTTGGTTACTGCTTCGCGCCGCAGCGAAATTGCTGGGCTTGCTTTATGGGCAACGCCGAACGATTTGCACGCTACTTTTAAAAATGCGCTGGGCAACGAGAATTACAACCGTTTAAAAAACGGAGAAACGCTTAATTTGGAGGATGAACGCGGCAGCATTACGCTGACACCGGATTTTGTAAGTGACCTTGATAATTACGATTTGCAGGCAATGCTTAAAGCGTGGCAGAAACGCCCGCTGCTTGTAATTCACGGCAGTGAGGATGAAACGGTGAATGTAGAGCAGGCGCAGCGCAGCTTTGCTCTTGCGGGGCGGCCGAAAAAACTGGTTATTGTAAACGGGGCCGACCACAGTTTTACCAATCACAGCAATAAAGCGGCGGAAGAAGTTATCGGCTGGCTACGTTCGCGCCTGTAATTTTTGACGCGCGAGTCTTTTAAGAGGTATAATATACTTATAACTATTTTTAAATTTTGGGAGGAATGGTTTTGAAAAAACTGTTACTGTTAATAATGCTTATGTGCAGCGTGGCTGTAAGTGCCTGCGGCAGCGAACCGCAGAAAGAAGCAATGCCTCCGGCAACGGCGGTGTTTGAAACCAATATGGGCAATTTTGAAGTGGCTCTGGCAACCGATTTGGCGCCGAATACCTGCAAAAATTTTATTGAACTTGTCAACAAGGGCTTTTACAACGGTGTAATTTTTCACCGCGTTATCGATAATTTTATGATTCAGGGCGGCGACCCGACGGGAACCGGTATGGGCGGCCCCGGTTACACCATTAAAGATGAGTTCAGCAGCAAACTGCTCCACGATGGGCCGGGCGTACTTTCCATGGCTAATGCAGGCCCCAACACCGGCGGCAGCCAGTTTTTCATCACGCTGCGCGACTGCCCGTGGCTTGACGGCAAACATGCCGTGTTTGGCAAAGTAACCAAAGGCATGGAAGTTGTTTACCGCATTGGCAAAGTGGCAACCGACGCTAACGACAAACCTTTGAAAGATGTTGTAATTAACAAAATAACCATTAAGCAGTAATGAAAGGAGCGCGGACTTGACTTTAATGCAAAGCGAAGGCTTGATTGAAGTACAGGACCAGCAGGAGATGCTGGCCATTCTGGGGCGTAATGACGAACTTTTGCGCGTTATTCAGGAGTGCTATGACGCTAAAATCGTAGCGCGCGGCAATGTAATCAGTTTCAGCGGCAGCGAAGAAGAAGTAAAGCAGCTGGAGAACCTTTTTAAGGAACTGCTGTTTTTGGAGCGTCAGGGTGCTGCCATTACCACGCACGATGTGCGTTACAGCATACGCATGATTGCCGAAGCGCAGCTTGACGCACTGCACCGCATGTATGCCGATACGATTATCGTAACAAGGCGCGGCAGGCAGGTTAAGGCAAAAACACTGGGGCAGTGGAATTATATTGATGCAATCCGCCGTAATGCGATTACCATTGGCATAGGGCCTGCCGGTACAGGCAAAACTTACCTGGCCGTGGCGCTTGCTGTTAAGGCGCTGAAAAACAAAGAAGTTGAGCGTATTATTTTAACGCGCCCTGCCGTTGAAGCCGGTGAAAAATTAGGCTTTTTGCCCGGCGATATGCAGGATAAAGTTGACCCTTACCTGCGCCCTTTGTATGATGCGCTTTATGACATGCTTGGCAATGAAACCTTTCAGAAATATATTACCCGCGGCACTATTGAGGTTGCGCCGCTGGCGTATATGCGCGGACGTACGCTGAACGAAGCGTTTATCATTCTGGACGAGGCGCAGAATACCACGCCGGAGCAGATGAAGATGTTTTTAACCCGTTTCGGCTTCGGCTCTAAAATGGTTATAACGGGCGACGTTACCCAGATAGACCTGCCGGGCGGCAAAAAAAGCGGTTTAAAACAGGCTGCCTATATTTTGCGCAATACTCCCGGTATTGGCGTGGTAAATTTTGGCGAAACGGATGTTGTGCGCCACGAAATTGTCGGTGCCGTTATCCGTGCTTACGAGGAATACGAAAAAGAAAAGCATAAACGGGAGAAAAAACATGCTGATAACGTTAGAAAATGACCAGGACAAAATAGTAATAGATGATGCTTTAAAGAGCAGGCTTGTTGCCGGGCTGAATGCTGCTGCACGCCTGCACGGGCTTACAGAGCAGACGGAAGTTGACATTACCATTGTTGACGACGAAGAAATACACCGCCTGAACCGTGAATACAGGGATGTTGACCGCCCGACCGATGTTTTAAGTTTTGCGCTGGACGAAGGCGGCGAAGATGAACCGGAGCTGTTAGACGCGCCGGAAGAACATCTTTTGGGAGATATTATAATTTCTGCCGAAACTGCGCAGCGCCAGGGTGAAGAATTTGGGCACGGACTGACGCGCGAAGTGGTTTACCTTGCCGTACACGGGCTTTTGCATTTGCTCGGTTATGACCACATGACGGAAGAAGACAAGGTAATTATGCGTGCCAAAGAAGAAGAAGCCCTGCGCGAGATTGAACTGAGCGAGGAATTTTTAGAAGGCGGCAGATAATGGACGCAAAAGAACTGATGAAAATAGCGCGCAAAGCACGCAAAAATGCCTATGCACCGTATTCGCACTTTGCCGTAGGCGCGGCGCTGCTGGCTGAAAGCGGCAGGGTTTATACAGGCTGCAATATAGAAAACGCCAGTTACGGCTTAACCTGCTGCGCGGAACGCAACGCCATATTTGCGGCAGTTGGTGCCGGTGAGCGCAGGTTTAAAATGCTGGCAGTAGCGGCGGACAGCCCCGAACCGGTAGCACCCTGCGGAGCATGCCGCCAGGTAATTGCCGAGTTTGGCATACCGCTTGTTGTTATGGGCAATTTAAAGGAAGCAATCAAAACCATGTCGGCAGAAGAATTGCTGCCTTACGGTTTTGGGCAGGAAAGCATGAATAACAAAGGAGAGAAATAAAATAGAAAAGAACAAACATTACACAGGCTTTGCCGCTATGGTTGGCAGGCCTAACGTTGGCAAAAGCACATTAACAAACGCGCTTATCGGCGAAAAAATTGCCATTATGAGCGACCGTCCGCAAACAACGCGCAACAAAATTATGTGCATTTTAAATACTGATAACGCGCAGATTATGTTTCTCGACACGCCGGGCATTCACAAACCACACCACAAACTTGGGCAGTACATGGTGCGCGCGGCAGAAAGCACTTTAAAAGAAGTAGACGTAATTCTTTTTGTTGTTGACGTGAGCGAAAAACGCGGCGCAGGCGAAGATTACATTATCGAACAGCTTAAAAAAGTTAAAACTCCGGTAATACTTGTTGCCAATAAAGTTGACAAGCTGGAGGATAAATCAAAACTTTTCGGCATTATTGCCAATTACGTAAACGATTATAATTTTGCTGCCGTGGTGCCGGTATCTGCCTTGCAGGATACTGATTTTAAAGCGCTGGTGGATGAAATTACCAAACATCTGCCGGAAGGGCCTGCGTATTATGATGAGGACATGATAACCGACCAGCCGGAACGCGTAATTGCTGCCGAAATGATACGCGAAAAGGTTTTGACAAATACGCGCGACGAAATTCCTCATTCCGTTGCTGTTGAGGTTGAAGAATTTAAAGTGCGTGCCAACAACGATATTTATATCCGCGCTACCATTTTTGTGGAGCGCGAATCGCAGAAGGGCATTGTTATAGGCGCGAAGGGCAGCCTGCTTAAAAAGATAGGCCTGGAAGCCCGCAGCGACATTGAAGCGCTTTTGGGCGACAAGGTATTTTTGGATTTGTGGGTTAAAGTTAAGCCCGACTGGCGCAACAAGGACAAAGCCTTAAAACAGTTTGGCTACAGCAGCTAATTTATTTATGTGGGGAGAGATGACTTATTGACAGTCACGTGGCGGATTTATTAAAAATTTTGGCCGCCCTTTTAATTACAGGCTTAAACGCATTTTTTGTTGTATCTGAATACGCTTTGGTAAGCATCCGCCCGGCAAGGCTTGAAGAGCTTATTGCACAGGGCAACAGCCGTGCGGAGCTGGTGCTTAAAATGACGCAGAAGCGCGATACTTATATCAGCGCCGTTCAGCTTGGCATAACAGCGTCATCGCTGATTTTGGGCTGGTTCTGCGGCCCGCTTCTGGCAGGCATTATAGCCGACGGCTTTGATTTAATCGGCGAGCATTGGTATGACGACGGCGTGGTTGTTTTATGCGCATTTTTGCTGATTGTGTTTGTGCATGTTGTGTTCGGCGAGCTTGTGCCGAGGGTTATCAGCCTTGCGCATGTGGAGCATGCGGCAATGGCAATAGCTTATCCTCTGATATTTTTCCATTATTTAATGTACCCGCTGGTTGTGTTTTTTAATAAAGCAGCCAAGGCGGTGCTTAAAGCATTAAAAATGGATAAGGTGCCGACGGAAGATATTTCGCGCAGCGAGGAAGAACTGCGCATGATTGTAAGCGCCAGCGAACAGGGCGGCAAGCTTGACCATATGGAAAGCCGCCTGCTTGATAATGTTTTTGACTTTGCCGACCGCGTGGCGCGTGAAGTTATGGTGCCGCGTCAGGATATGGTGTGCCTGTACGTTGAAGACAGTTTTGAAAAAAACATTGCCAAAGTAATGGCTACAAGGCATACGCGCTACCCGCTGGTGCATGAGGACAAGGACCATGTGCTTGGCGTTGTGCATGTGCGCAGCCTTATTAACATTAAAGACAGCGAAAAGGAAAATTTTGACATGCGTTCGCGCATGAGCCCGATTATGGTAGTGCCGGAGAGCATGGATATAAGCAAGGTTTTGCAGACCATGCAGCAAAAACGCGTGCAGCTTGTTGTTGTGGCCGATGAATACGGCGGCACGGCAGGGCTTGTAACCATGGAAGATTTGCTTGAGGAAATTGTTGGTGACATTCAGGATGAGCATGACGCCGATAAGGAGGAAGAAGTTGTACACCGCGCCGACGGCACTTATGAGTTTGACGGCATGGTGCTGCTTGACGATATTACCGACCTTTTGCATATTAAATTTGAAGAACCGGAAGAAGATACCATCGGCGGGCTGGTGTTCGGTTTACTGGAACGCAAGCCTGAACCCGGCGATAAAATTGAGGTGGACGGCTGGAGCTTTGAGGTACTGCGTGCCGAAGGCTTCCGCGTAACGCGCGTGCGTGCGGCAAAGCAGCCGGAAATGCCTGTTTATGCGGATGAATAGTAATGACTGATAAAGGTTTTAACGACGAAGCACTAATTTTAAAGGTTAAAAACTGGCAGACTGCGGATAAGTACGCAGTCTGCTTTTCGCGCGGGCACGGCAAAATAAGTTTTCTGGCGTACGGTGCGCGGTATGCGCGTACTAACGGCGGCAGGCTTGTGCAGCCGTTTGCTGTGCTTGATATGAATTTTTTTGCCGGCAAGAAGCTGGATACTTTAAAAAGCTGCGAGCTTATAAGTTACCCGTTGCAGTTTGATTTAAAGCAGATGGCTTATGCCGCCTTAATTGCGGAAGTAACGGAAAACCTGACGGAAGAACATCAGCCGCAGGAAGAAATATACGAGCTGCTTTTGGCTGTGCGCAGCGTGCTTACTAAGCATAATCCGCGCTTGGTGGCGCTTTCTTACATAGTAAAGCTGCTGTTTTTAACAGGCATTCTGCCCAACTGCCAGAGCTGCGTAAACTGCGGCAAACCGGCAGAGGGCGATGCGTATTTTAGCGTTGTGCAGGGCGGGCTTGTGTGTAATGACTGCCACGGCGGCGAAGAACTGCCGTTCGGCACGGAAGCGCAGGAGTTTATGGCGCAGCTTTTAACGCTTGATTTTAACAACCCGCAGCCTTTTAAAGTGCGCGGCGGCGCCTTGATGGAGCTTGAAAAAATTTTGCAGCGCTTTATCGTTTTTCAGACCGACAAACCTTTAAAAAGCCTCGGCTTTTTAAGCCAGACCGGTTTTTAAGCATTGACAAAACAGCAGTTATTTGGTATATTTTCTGTTAAGCAATGATAAGAAGTAGTAACCGCACATTCAGCGAGCCGGGGCGGTGTAAGCCGGCAACAGCGGCGAAGGCGTCTTGGAGCCAAATTATATAAACATCGAGGCGGGCTGCGAATTGCAGCCAAGCAGGGTGGAACCGCGGAAGCATTTGTGCCTCCGTCCCTGTAACTAATATTGTTACAGAGACGGGGGCTTTCGTTTTTGTAACGCAAATACAGGAGGGAAATTATGGATTTTCAGACAATTATTTTGAAGCTGCAAAAATTCTGGGGCGAACAGAAATGTATTTTAACGCAGCCCTATGATATTGAAAAAGGCGCAGGCACCATGAACCCGCGCACGTTTTTAAGGGTGCTCGGTCCTGAACCCTGGCGCGTGGCTTATGTAGAGCCTTCCCGCCGCCCGGCAGACGGACGCTACGGCGATAACCCGAACCGCCTTTTCCAGCATCATCAATTCCAGGTTATTATTAAACCTTCGCCGGATAATATTCAGGAACTGTACCTGCAAAGCCTTGCCGAACTCGGTATTCATCAGGACGAGCACGACATCCGCTTTGTAGAGGATAACTGGGAATCCCCGACTTTGGGCGCCTGGGGCCTTGGCTGGGAAGTATGGCTGGACGGTATGGAAATTACCCAGTTTACCTACTTCCAGCAGGTTGGCAGCATTGACGTTAAACCCGTCAGCGTAGAAATTACCTACGGTTTGGAACGCCTTGCCATGTACATTCAGGGCGTGGAAAACGTATTCGACATTCAGTGGGTTGACGGTGTTACCTACGGCGATGTTTTCCATACCAACGAAGTTGAGCAGTCCTATTACAACTTCCAGATTGCCGATACCGATTTACTGTTCGATTTGTTTGACAAGTACGAAGCAGAAGCAAAACGCGTAATCGAAGCAGGCTATATCCGCCCGGCTTACGACTATGTTTTGAAATGCTCGCATACCTTTAACCTGCTCGATTCCCGCGGGGCAATCAGCGTAAGCGAAAGAACGGCCTTTATTGCCCGCGTGCGCGCCATGGCAAGACTGTGTGCCGCCGCTTATGTTGAACAAAGGGAGAAGCTCGGCTTCCCGATGCTGAAAGGGGAGAATTTATAATGGAAAAATTATTGTTTGAAATTGGCACCGAAGAAATACCGGCTAAATTTATGCCCGGCATTTTAAAACAGTTAAAAGAACTTGCAGCTGCTAAAATGCAGGAGCTGCGCATTCCTTTTGAAGATATTACCGTTTACGGCACTCCCCGCCGTATGGCGTTTATTGCCGGCGGCGTTGCCGAAACACAGGCTGACGTTGTTGTTGAAGCCAAAGGGCCTTCTGTTAAAATTGCTTATGTAAGCGGCGCACCCAGCAAAGCTGCACAGGGTTTTGCGCGCGGCCAGGGCGTTGACGTAAAAGACCTTGTTGTACGCGATAACTATGTTTATGCCGTTAAGCATCTGGCAGGCCAGCCCGTTGTTGAACTTTTGCCGGGTCTTTTAATGGACATTTTAACTTCTTTAAGTTTCCCGAAAACCATGCGCTGGGCAGATTACGAATTCCGTTTTGTACGTCCTATCCGCTGGATGGTTGCCCTGTTTGGCGACCAGATTATCCCTGTTGAAATCTGCGGCGTAAAAAGCGGTAAATTCAGCATGGGCCACCGCTTTATGCAGCAGTCGCTTAAAGCTGCGGCGGAAAGCCAGGGCTTACTCAGTGCAGCGCTCAGCAAAGTTGGCAACAAAGTTTATTCTGCTTTGGCAGGAGTTAAAGGCGCTGTGGAAATTCCTTCGGCCGGCGATTACAAAAAAGTTATGTACGACAATTTTGTAATGGTTGACCAGGATGAACGTCGTGCGCTGATTTTGCAGCAGATTAAGGATTTGGCTGCGCAGAACGGCGGCGAAGCCGAGATTAACGAAGATTTGCTTGAAGAAGTAAACTACCTTGTTGAGTGGCCGACCGCTTTGTGCGGCAAGTTTGAGGAAAAATTCCTGAGCTTGCCGAAAGAATGCATTATTACCCCGATGCGTGAGCACCAGAGATATTTCCCTGTGCTTGACGAAGACGGCAATCTGCTGAATAAATTTATTACCGTACGCAACGGCGGCAGCGAACACCTTGATATTGTAACCCACGGCAATGAACGCGTACTGCGCGCACGTTTGAGCGACGCCGAGTTCTTCTTTAACGAAGACCGTGCAACCAAACTGGAAGACCGTCTGGAAAAACTTAAAACTGTTTCCTTCCAGGAAGGCCTGGGCAATATGTACGACAAGAGCGAACGCCTTGTTAAAATGGCGGAAATGCTGCGCTTTGCCATTAACACTCCCGTTGATGAAGAAGAACTGCGCCGCTGCGCACTTTTGTGCAAAACCGACCTTGTTACCGGCATGGTAATTGAATTTACCGAGCTGCAGGGCGTAATGGGCCGCGAATATGCACTGCTGGACGGTGAAAAACCGGAAGTTGCCACCGGCATTTTTGAACACTATCTGCCGCGTTTTGCAGGCGACGCACTGCCGGCAACAACCATCGGCCGCATTGTCGGCATCGGCGACAAACTCGACAACATCTGCGCTACTTTCAGCCGCGGGCTTGCTCCTACCGGTTCTCAGGACCCGTATGCGCTGCGCCGTCAGGCTCTTGGCGTTATCAATATCCTGCTTGATGCAAACTATCATATTTCGCTGGCTAAAATCATTGCCGGTACTTTGTATCTGTTGGACATCAAACCGGAAGAAACCGGCAAGCTGGTGCCGCAGATTATGGAATTCTTCAAACAGCGCCTGCGTAACCTTTTGATGGACCAGGGCATCCGTTACGACGTTATCGACGCAGTATTTGCCGATAAACGCAACGACGATATGGTAGATTTGGCAGTACGCTGCAAAGCTCTGGCTGCTTATGTTGAAGCAGGCAATGCAGAGCCTCTGGTACAGGTTTCCGTGCGCGTAAGCAATCTGTGCAAAAAAATCGAAAAAGAAGTTGCAATCAGCGGCGCGCTGTTTAAAGATGAATCTGAAAACAAACTGCATGAAGTTGTTGCAGCAGTAAGCAAGGAAATTATTCCGGAAATTGTACTGTACGATTATGCTGCCGTTTTAAAAGCAGGTGAAAAAGTTATTGAACCTGTTAACACCTTCTTTGATAACGTAATGGTTATGGACGAAGACGAAAACGTTAAAAATAACCGCCTTGCACTGCTTGAAGAAGTACGCGGCATAGTTAATGCTGTTGGCGATTTGAGCCTGCTGGTGCTGTAAGTAAAATTATAATTTAAGTTTTTTAGCTTTGTTCTCTCAAAACTCCCGTTGGCACGCAAAACCAACGGGAGTTTTTGCGTGTTTTTACATGGTTATTGCAGGATGATGCAGCAAATGAAGTTTAGCGCAAAACCCTGCTTACGGCACTATCTCAGTTTGGAGATAGTGCCTGTTTGCATAAAACTGTCAAGAAACGCTGCTAACGTACTGCTGCTTTCCAGGCTTCCTTAATTTTTCACAAGCCCATTGTGTTTTACTGCTTACGTACGTTAGTACTATTGGGAACAAGGTAGATTATATATAATAATCTTTTAACTTATACTGAACAAGGTAAGAACGTAATACGGCAAAGAAAAGAACAAGAGAAAAAACAGACAAAAAAGAGAAGAAGAAAAGAAACTCTCACCCACATAAACGGATTTTTAACCCCGAAAATTTACCTGCGGCGAAAAAATATTTAAAAAATTTTTCGGCATGGGTAAATTTTTTTAGCTGAAAAGGTGTTTATATGGGTGTAGGGCAATAATGCCTGTAAAAACAAAACCGTGTAAATTTTCTTTTCGGGCATCTGTTTTGGCGGCTCCGGCTATGGTAAAATATTGCCATAAGCTGTTTATGAAATTGCGTTTTTAATTTAACAACAAAGGGGTTGCTGTAAAAATGATGGTGGAAAGGTTCAAACGTGACCTGATTAAAGAGTTCCGCAATTACGATAGAATGATGCTGATGCAGGATTTAATGGCCGGGCTTACCGTTACGGCGGTGGCTATTCCGCTGGCACTTGCTTTTGGCGTGGGCAGCGGTGCAACGGCGGCATCTGGCCTTGTAACGGCAATTATTGCCGGTGTTATCATCAGCGCGCTGGGCGGGGCGTATTTTCAAATTTCCGGGCCAACGGGCGCCATGGCGGCGATATTGATGTCCATTATCGCGCAGTACGGTTTGCAGGGCGTGTTTGTGGCAACGGTGCTTGCGGGTATTATCCTCGTTATAGCAGGGGTGCTGCATCTGGGCAAGCTGATTTCGTTCATCCCGATGCCGGTTATCAGCGGTTTTACATCCGGCATTGCCGTTATTATTGCCATGGGGCAGATTGATAATTTTTTTGGCGTTACCTCCGAAGGCAGCAGCGTAACGGAGAAGTTTTTAAGTTACTGGCAGCTTGGCTTTGAGCCGAATATGACGGCGGTTAGCATTGGCCTGTTTGTAATGCTGATGATGCTGCTGTTTCCGATGCGGTACAGCAAGTATATACCTTCTTCGCTGTTTGCCATTATTGTGGCGACGGCGGCCAATATTGCGCTGAACCTTGATGTGGCAGTGGTAGGCAACATACCGGCAACGCTTATTTTGGACGACCGGTTGGAGCTTGCTTCGCTGCTTGATTTCCGTACTGTTATCGGGCTTTTGGCGCCGGCCGTGAGTATTGCGGTGCTGGCGATGATTGAAAGCCTGTTGTGCGGTGCAACTGCTTCGCGTATGACCGGTGCAAGGCTCGACAGCAACCGTGAACTTCTGGCGCAGGGCATTGGCAACATCATAGTGCCGTTTTTTGGCGGCATTCCGGCAACGGCGGCTATAGCGCGTACCAGCGTGGCGGTAAAATCCGGTGCGGTTACGCGCCTGACGGGCATCTTCCACGCACTTGGCATTTTGCTGGCCATGTTTGTGCTGGCGCCGGTAATGAGCCAGATTCCGCTGGCGGCGCTGGCCGGTGTTTTGATGGTGGTTTCGTGGCGCATGAACGAATGGGTAACGATTAATTTTATTTTAAAAGGCAAATTTAAAGGCGCTATTTTAAAATTTGTTGTTACCATGATGACGACCATTATTGTTGACCTGACGACCGCCATTATGATAGGCGTTATTATCGGGCTTGTTTTGCAGGCTGTGCGTTTTTCGCACCTGCGCATTACTTATGACGAAATTGACCCGCAGCGCCTGCACGAAGAAATTGAGGATTTGCCGGATGACGGGCTGGTTTGTTACATTAACGGGCCGATTGTATTTGCCAACACGGAACGCCTTGAGGAGATACCAAAAAAGGCAAAGCGGTACGGCTATGTGTATTTTTCAATGCGCGGCGTGCCGGATATTGACATCAGCGGCGTGCAGGAATTTGCCAAAATTGTGCAGGAAATGAAGGACGCCGGCAAAAAGATTTACCTTTGCAGTTTGCAGGACGAAGCAATGGAAATGCTCAAACGCGGCGGCGTATACGATATGATTGGGCAGGACGCAGTTTACTGGAGCGTGGAACGCGCGCTGCTGCACAGGCATTAAGCGTTTTAACATAAATTGACGAAAGAGGCGTAACAATGAAGGATTTTTTACTGGTAGATTTTGAGTTTACAACATATACCAAGCCGGTTGGGCGGCCGCGCGGATTTTTTTCGGAAATTATTGAAATTGGCGCGGTTAAGCTGACGGGCGCGGAATTAAAAGAGGACGGTAAAATACAGAATTTTGTAAAGCCGCATTTTTACCCCAAACAGGCAAAAGACAGCATGGACTTTTGCATGATTACCGAAAAGGACATGAAAAAAGGCATTGAATATCCGGAAATGGTGGCGAAGCTGGCGGAAATTTACGAAGCCGGGCAGACTTATTTTGTTGCCTGGGGCACGGAAGATTACAAAGTTTTAAACACCGGCTGCGAGCGCCATAAAATAGAAAATCCGGTTCAGTATGAAGATTACCTTGACCTTGCCGAAGCCTATAAACTGTGGAAGGGCGACGAACTTACAACAGGCCTGAAACGCGCAACAGAGGAGCAGGAAGTTGATACGGCAGGTTTGTGGCATACTGCTTATGACGATGCTGCCAACACCGGCAAGCTGCTTGTAAGAATGCTGGAAAAAGGGTGGACGCCTGAACTTTATTTTGAACAGAAGGCTGCGTATGATGCGGAAAAGGCAGAGCGCAGGCTGCACGGCAGGTAAATTTAATAATAAAAAAACAACAAGCGCATCCGCTGTTAACGGGTGCGCTTAAAGTATCTTTACAGGATTATACTTTTCTGTTAAACTATCTAGGCAAATGTGCTGCCATAACGGTAGGCGGTTAGCCCTCCCCGGAGGGACTGTGGCCCTCCGTTGACATAGAAATCCGTAAAACGGAAATACTATGCAGGAGGGGATAGTATGGAAGTTATTGATGTTTTAACCATTATCGGTTATACAATAACAGTATTTTCTCTTGGCTATGCCCTCGGAAAAGACTACGCTAAAAAACAGTAACGGCCGCCATTAGCCTCGCAAACTTTGACGGTCGTTACTTATAACAACTTTTCAATATTTGCGGCTGACCGTCTATCGGCAGCCGTTTGTTTTTCTATAATTATTATATCAAACATAACGCAAAAGTCAAAGTATGCTATAATTAAAATAAAAATCAGCGCAAAATTAGCCGCTGCTTACTGCAAAAATTGCTGAAAAGGCTTAAATTATGGTATAATTTATTATTAGAGATTTTTGGAGGTAAGTATGATTTCAGATAAAAATTTTGTTGATGCCGCTGAGGGAAAAACTTATTTTATCCTCAATTACGGCTGCCAGATGAACGAAAGCGACGCCGAGCACTATGCCGGGCAGCTGGAGGAAATGGGCTATGCCAAAGCGGACGATTTTCATAATGCGGATATTATCGTTGTTAATACCTGCTGCGTGCGCGAAAGCGCGGAAAAACGTATTTTGGGCAAAATCGGCGAACTGAAGCGCGTTAAGGAAAACCATCCGGGGCAGGTTATCTGCGTGGCAGGCTGCATGGCGCAGAAGGACGGCGAAAAGCTTATTAAAAAGCATCCGCAGATTGATTTATTAATAGGCACTGCGCATGTAAACAGCTTTAAGGAAATTCTTACAGATTTTCTGGCGGACAAAGGCGGCCGCATTTATGACGATATGATAATTGCTGACAGCGAGTTTGAAGGCAACCGCGTGCGCCAGAGCGGCTTTTCGGCGTGGATACCAATTATGTACGGCTGCAACAATTTCTGCACTTACTGCATAGTGCCTTATGTGCGCGGGCGCGAGCGCAGCCGCAGCATTGAAAACATTGTGGAAGAAGTTGAGCAGGCAGTGGCAAACGGCTACAAAGAGTTTACCCTGCTTGGGCAGAACGTAAATTCCTACGGCAAGGATTTTGGCGAAAAGGGCATGTTTGCCAAACTTCTGCGCCGCGTAAACGATGTGCCTGGTGTTGAGCGCATCCGCTATATGACAAGCCATCCGCGCGATATGGGTGAGGACGTTATTCAGGCGGTTGCGGAATGTGAACATATCTGCGAAAACTTCCATGTGCCGTTTCAGGCAGGTTCCAGCCGTATTTTAAAAACGATGAACCGCGGCTACACGCGCGAACAGTATCTTGAACTTGTGAAAATGATTCGCCGCTATGTGCCGGATGCCGCTGTTACAACCGATATAATTGTGGGCTTCCCGGGTGAAACGGAAGAAGATTTTGAAGAAACGCTTTCTCTTGTAAAAGAGGTTGGCTTTGACGCCGCCTACACCTTTATTTACAGTAAGCGCAGCGGTACGCCTGCCGCCAAAATGGAAGGTCAGGTGCCGCTGGACGTTAAAAAAGCGCGCCTTAACCGTTTAATGGCAGTGCAGAACGAAAACAGCCTGAAGCGCAACGAAGAAATGGTTGGCAAAACCTACGGGGTGCTTGCCGAAGGGCCGAGCGCCAATAACCCCAATGTATGGAGCGGCAGAACGCGTACCAACAAGCTCGTGCTGTGGCCGACGGAAGGGCGCACTTTTACGGCAGGGCAGAAGGTTAACGTAAAAATCTGCAATGCGCAGACTTGGCTTGTGAAAGGACAGGCAGAATAAAATGGCTGCAAACTATACGCCTATGGTGCAGCAGTATCTGGAAGTTAAACGCCAGCATCAGGATGAACTGCTGTTTTTCCGTTTGGGCGATTTTTACGAAATGTTTTTTGACGATGCCTTAACGGCGTCGCGCGAACTGAATATTACTTTAACCGGGCGTGCCGCGGGGCTTGAAGAACGCATACCCATGTGCGGCGTGCCTTACCACAGTGTTGACGGCTACATTGCCAAGCTGATAAAAAAAGGCTACCGCATTGCCATTTGCGAGCAGGTGGAAGACCCCAAGCTTGCCAAAGGCATTGTAGAGCGCAAGGTTATAAAAATTATTACGCCGGGCACGGCTTTAAACGAGCAGCTTTTGGACGACAAGCATAACCGTTTTCTGGTGTTTTTGCAGCAGGACGGAGCGCGTTTGTGCCTTGTGGCGGCAGATATTTCTACCGGCGAGTGCCAGTGGTTTACCGGCGAAGGCAGCGAAATGCTGAGCGCGGTACAGGAGCAGCTGTTCCGCATACAGCCGGCGGAAGCTGTGGTATACAGCGGCATTGAAGGCTGGGAAAAACTGGAAGCATGGCTGAAGGCAAAGCTGCCGGAATGTGCAATATCCTTTTACCAGGAAGAAAACGAAAATGCCGATTATTTTGCCGCACATTTTGCTGACAGCGAATACGGTGGCGACGCCCTTGTACACAGTGCGGCGGAGCACATGCTGCGTTATTTGCACAGCACCGTTAAGGCGGATTTAACGCATATTAACCGTTTGACGCGCATAGCCGTGGAAAAATTTATGAACCTTGACGCCACTGCAATCCGCAATTTGGAGCTTGTTAAAAATATGCGTGACGGCACTAAGCGCGGCACGCTTCTGGATGTGCTTGATTTTACCGTAACCAGCATGGGCGCGCGCAAGCTCCGCAGCTGGATTGAGTGCCCGCTTTTGGATTTGGCGCAGATAAACGCACGCCAGCAGGCTGTGAAAGAGCTTTTGGAAAATTTGCAGCTGCGTACCGGCCTTGCGGAAGAAATGAAAAAAGTTTTCGATTTGGAACGCATTATTTCCCGCATCGAAGTGGGCAGCGCCAACGCCCGCGATTTGGTAGCCCTGCGCAGCTCGCTTGCCGTGCTGCCGGGCATAAAAGAGCTTTTAAATAGTGCGTCAAGCCGCCTGCTAGCGCATCTTGCAGGCGGAATTCATCTGCATCAGGAAATTTACGATACTCTGGCAGCGGCGATTGTGGACGAGCCGCCGTTTTCCGTACGTGAAGGCGGCATGATACGCACCGGCTTTGATTTGGAACTGGACGAGCTGCACAGCATTGCCAGCGACAACAAAACATGGATGCAGAATTTTGAGCAGCGCATTAAAGAAGAAACCGGCATTAAAACCTTAAAAGTAGGCTATAACAAGGTTTTCGGCTATTATATTGAAGTCAGCAAGGGTCAGTCGGCTTCCGTGCCGGATTATTTTGTGCGCAAGCAGACCCTTGTTAACGCCGAGCGCTACATTGTGCCGGAACTGAAGGATTTTGAGAACAAAATTTTAAGCGCCAAAGAAAAAATCGAACAGCTTGAATATTATATTTTTAACAATCTGCGCGAGCAGATACGCGCCAAAATACCGGAGATACAGGAAACCGCGCGTGCGCTGGCCAATATCGACGTGCTGGCTTCGCTGGCAGAAGCGGCGTTTAAATATAACTATATTAAGCCGGAACTGAACAACCGCAGCGAAATACGCATTCTTGATGGCCGCCACCCGGTTGTGGAGCGCCTTTTGGAGCGCGATATTTTTGTGCCTAACGATACCAATTTAAACAGCACCGACGAGCGCATGATTATCATTACCGGGCCGAATATGGCTGGTAAATCTACCTATATGCGCCAGGTTGCGCTTTTAACGCTGATGACGCAGATGGGCAGCTTTATTCCTGCGCGGCAGGCCAGCATTTGCCCGGTAGATAAAATTTTTACCCGCGTGGGCGCAAGCGACGACCTTGCCACGGGGCAAAGCACCTTTATGGTGGAAATGAACGAAGTGGCGCAGATTTTAAAATACGCTACCAGAAACAGCCTTATTATTCTGGACGAAGTAGGACGCGGCACCAGTACCTTTGACGGTATGAGCATTGCCCGCGCCGTTATGGAATACATTCACGAAAAAATTAAAGCCAAAACGCTGTTTGCCACGCATTACCATCAGCTTATTGAGCTGGAAAACATTATGGAGGGCGTAAAAAATTACAGCGTTGCGGTTAAGGAGCGCGGCAACGATATTGTATTTTTGCGCCGCATTGTGCGCGGCGGCAGCGATAAAAGCTACGGCGTACACGTTGCACGCCTTGCGGGGCTGCCGAAGAAGGTTCTTGAACGTGCGAACGAATTTTTAAAGGAATATGACAGTGAAGGGCCGAAACAGGCGCAGCCGGTACAGCAGCAGGACGGCGGCATGATGGGTTCGCTGTTTGGCAGCGCATTGCAGCAGCGCCTTGCCAACATGGATGTTATGAGCATGACGCCCATTGAGGCTATGAACACATTATATAAATTGCAGGAGGAGGCTAAGCGCGAAGGAGGTGCTTTATGAACGTAAGCGCAGAAGTAAAGCTTTTAGACCAGAACACGGCCAATCAGATTGCGGCCGGTGAGGTTGTTGAAAAACCTGCTTCGGTAGTTAAGGAGCTTGTAGAAAACGCCCTTGACGCCGGTGCCGGAAAGATAGATGTTACGATTTTTGAAGGCGGCACGCAGTATATCCGCGTGGCGGACGACGGCAGCGGCATGACGGAAGCCAATGCAAAACTTGCGGTGCTGCGCCACGCAACAAGCAAAATCCGCGCGGCGGAAGATTTAATGAGCCTGCATACGCTGGGATTCCGCGGCGAGGCTTTGCCGAGTATTGCGTCCGTAAGCAATTTTCAGCTTTTGACGCGCCCGGCGGATGAAGAATTTGCAACGAGCATCCGCATTGACGGCGGCGAACAGACCGAATGCCAGCAGACCGGCGGTCAGGCGGGCACAACGGTTATTGTGGAGAACCTGTTTTTTAACGTGCCGGCACGCCGTAAGTTTTTGCGCACCAACGCAACGGAAGGCCGCTATATTAACGAACTTTTAACGCGGCTTGCGCTTTCGCGCCCGGATGTGCGCTTTAAGCTTGTAAGCAACGATAAAGAGGTGTTGAGCACGCCCGGCAACGGCAGTTTGTTTGACGCCATTACCGCCCTGTACGGCAAAAAAGTTAGTGACGAACTTTTAAAAGTGAATTTTGCCGGCACTGACGTAAAAATTACTGGCTATATCGGTAAGCCTACACTGTTAAAAGGCACGCGCCAGTGGCAGACCTTTATGGTTAACGGCCGCATTATCAACAACCGCATGATGAGCAAGGCGATTGACCACGCTTACCAGTCGCAGGTGCCGAAAAGCGGTTTTCCCTTTGCCGTGCTGATGGTGGAGGTTGACACGCACACCATTGACGTTAACGTGCATCCGCAGAAAAGCGAAATAAAATTCAGCGACGACAGCGTAATTTATAAAGCTATGTATAAGGCACTTACAGACGCTTTAACAAAACCGATGAGCGCCAAGCCGCAGCAGGCGCTTGACCTTTTGCCGGACAGCGAACTTGCGGTATTTAAACCGGTGGGGCAGGGCATTATTACGGACGGTATGCCGCTGCCGAAACAGCAGAGCGCGCCGAAACCGACACCGGTGCAGCAGCTAAAGCCTGCTTACGCAGATATTTTTAAAACAGTTCCGGCACATGAACCGCAGCCTGAACCCGTGCAGAGCGAAGTGTGGAAACAGGTGGAATATACATACACTCCGCCTAAAACGGAGCCTGTTTATACCATTAACGAAGTGCGCGAGGAGTTTAAAAAGCAGGACGAAGTTGACGCTAACGTTATAGGTTTTACCGATACTAATAACGAAACGGAAAGCATCTGGCCGATTGGGCAGGTTGACAAAACCTTTATTATTGCCCAAAGCGAAGACACGCTGTATTTAATTGACCAGCACGCTGCGCACGAGCGCATTTTGTACGATAAATTTGTTAACGCGCACAACAACATACCGGCGCAGACCATGCTGATGCCGCTGTACATTGATGTTACCGCGCACGATACGGAAATTATCGAAAAACACCGTGAAGATTTTTCGCGCCTCGGCGTGGATATAGAACCGGCCGGTGAAGCGCTTTTAAGGGTTTCCAGCCTGCCTGCCGATATAAAGGCGGACGGTGCGGAGGATTTTATCCGCGAGATAACCAAAATGCTGAGCGAGATGAAGAACATCAGCCCGAGCGATTTGCGCCAGAACATGCTGCACATGATGGCCTGCAAGGCGGCGATAAAAGCCGGCGAGGTGCTGAATATGCGCCAGATGCGCCAGCTGATTATTGATTTGTGCAATACGGAGCATCCGTTTACCTGCCCGCACGGACGCCCGTGCATGATAGAAATAAGCTCGGCAGAGCTTTATAAAATGTTTAAACGCACATGATGCAGCAGAAATTTGCCGTAACGGCAGGGCGCAACAGCGGGCTCCAGTGGCAGGCGCGCGCTTGGGCACAGGGGTTTGGCGTGCCGTATTTGCGCCGCGGGCGCAGCGGCAGTTTGGAAGAACTGTGCCAAAAACACAGCGTAAGCGCGCTTTTGGTGGCAACAAAACTTGGCCCGCAGGTATTTACGGAAGAAGGCAGGTTCTTTTTTCACCCCAGTATGGCCGATTTGCGCTTAAAACATGTTGCCGCAGGAGAAGGCGACCACTTAATAGAAGCGCTGGCCTTAAAACCGGGCATGAAGGTGCTGGACTGCACTTTGGGGCTTGCCAGCGATGCGATAGTTGCAAGCTATGCCGTGGGTGCAGCAGGCAAAGTGGTGGGCGTGGAAGCATCGCCGCTGCTTGCATTTGTTGTAGCGCACGGGCTTGCCTGCTATGAAACCGACAGGCAGGATGTTGACGCAGCCATGCGCAGAATAAAAGCTGTACACGCCAGGGCGGATGATTATTTGATGAATGTGCCGCCGGACAGTTTTGACGCGGTTTATTTTGACCCAATGTTCCGCTTCGGCGTAAAAACATCGGCTAACATGAAGCCGCTGCGCCCGTTGGCTTACGAAAAGGAAATTAACGCAGAGATAATAGAGCTGGCGTTGAAAGCCGCACCGCGCGTTGTTATTAAAGAGCGCAGCGAAAATTTTCTGCGCGGTCTGGGCTGCACGGAAATCCAGGGCGGCAGGTACAGCCGCGTAAAATACGGAATTATCAGGAGATAGTTATGAAAAAACAAATAGCCGTTATTCTCGGCCCTACGGCAACGGGCAAAAGCCACTGCGGCATAGCCCTCGCCCAGGCGCTGGACGGCGAAATTATATCGGGCGACTCAATGCTTGTATACCGCGGCATGGATATTGGCACTGCCAAGCCTACGGCGGAGGAACTGGCGCTTGTGCCGCACCATATGGTGGATATTCTGCCGCCGGAAGCCTCGTTTAACGTGGTTGATTTTAAAGAACGCGCCGAGCGTTTGATTGATGAAATTACCGCGCGCGGCAAACTGCCCATTATAGTTGGCGGCACGGGGCTTTATATTAAGGCGCTGCTTGAAGACTACAAGTTCAGCTCCAAAGGTGAAGATTCCGCACTGCGCGCGGAGCTTGAAGCGCTTTTGGCTGAACAGGGCAAAGACGCGCTTTATGCAAGGCTTGAAAAATCTGCACCGGCAGAAGCCGGAAAAATAGATATTAACAACACGCGCCGTGTGATACGCGCCATTGAAGCCGCCGAAAGCGGGGACGACCTTTCGCACACCAAAAGCGAAGAACTTGTTTATGACGCTGCCGTTTTTGGCCTGCGCATGGAGCGCAGCGTGCTGTACGAGCGCATTAACCGCCGCGTGGATATTATGCTGGAGCAGGGGCTGATAGAAGAAACGCGCCGCCTGCTTGAAGAAGGAGTGCCTGAATCGGCGCAGTCCATGCAGGCTATCGGCTACCGGCAGACGGTGCTGTATTTAAAGGGTGAATGGGACAAGGTTACCGCCGTTGACAAAATTAAGCAGGCAACGCGTAATTTTGCCAAAAGACAGTTTACCTGGTACAAAAAAATGCCGTATGTAAAATGGTTTAACCTTGACGCAGAACCCAATTACGAAAATGTTACGGCAGAAATGATTAAAACAGTTGTAGAAAAGTTTAAGATAGGTTAAAATTATAACAATAATAAAATTATGGAGGGGCTGTAAATGACCATGAACAATGCAAAACCGGCTATGAATTTGCAGGACAGCTTTTTAAACCATGTCAGAAAGGAAAACCTTGGCGTAATTATTTACCTTGTGAACGGTTTCCAAATCAGGGGGCTGGTACGCGGGTTTGATAATTTTACCGTTATTATAGAAAACGAAGGCAAGCAGCAGCTTGTTTATAAGCATGCTATTTCTACAATTTCCCCGGCGGCAAACATTACAATTATGCAGCCGGAAAGACGTGAGCAACAATAAAAAGCTAAGAAAAACGGCGCTGTGGCGTTGTTTTTCTTTATATAGGGTATTTTTATGACAGGCAGGATGCAGCTTTTTTTGGAATATTTAACAGTGGAGCTTGGCCTTTCGGCAAATACAAGGCAGGCGTACGAGCGTGATTTGCGCCTGTTTTGCAAAACGCTTGGCTTTAAAAACAGCGATGCGCTGGTTAATGTAAGCCGTGAGCAGATAACCGGGTATATGACGCAGCTGAAGGAAAAAGGCCTTGCCGCGGCGACCATTGCTCGCAAGCTGGCAGCCATTAAGGCGTTTTACCGCTTTATGACTGCTGAAGGCTATATGGACGCCAACCCGGCAGAAGTTGTTGAAGCAGGCACCAAAGGCATTAAGCTGCCGCGCGTTTTAAGCGAGGACGAGGTTGTGCGCCTGTTAAACCAGCCCGATATAACAACGGCGGAGGGCTTCCGCGACCGCACGATGCTTGAAGTGCTGTACGCTACCGGCATGCGCGTTTCCGAACTTATTAACCTTACTTTGGAACGCGTTGATTTAAACATGAAGTATATTATTGCGTTCGGCAAGGGCAGCAAAGAACGTATTGTGCCGCTTGGTTCTGTTGCGGCGGAATTTTTGCAGCAGTACCTTGAAAAAGTGCGCCCAAAACTTACGCATGCAGGCAGAAACACCAACATAGTTTTTCTGGCTTTCGGCGGGCATGAACTTACGCGCCAGCGCTTCTGGCAGATTATCCGCGCCTACGGCAGAAAAGCTAACATCAATAAAGCGCTTACCCCGCATATTCTGCGCCATTCGTTTGCCACGCATCTTTTGGATAACGGAGCCGACCTGCGCAGTGTGCAGGAGCTTTTAGGGCATTCTGATATTTCCACAACGCAGATTTATACGCATTTAACCAATAAACGCCTGCGTGATATTTACGCAAAAGCCCATCCGCGGGCCTGATTAAAGGAGGACATTATGGCTAAAAGAGGCAGGAGCAAAAAATCTTCCAACTGGTTTACCGTTCTTTTGCTGGCAGTGGTTTTGCTCGCTGCCGTGGCGGCGGGAATTTATTATGCTTCCTCACGTTCCGAAAAGGATGTTGAAAACACGGGCATTACCGGCCCGTCGCAGATAGAATTGCTGGAGGAATCAAAATCGGCACAGAAGGCCGTTGACGATATTCTGCTGACACGCGACAACTGGCAGCTTACAGATAACGGACGCAGCAGCCAGAAGGAAAAACAGCGCTCCGGGGCAGAAGTAATCTGGAACAAGCGTGAACTGGCCATCGGCGTTCCGCGCGATACCCAGCTGCGTGACGCTGCAAACTGGCTGGCAGGCAAGCTGGAAGGCAGCAAATTAAAAACCGTCCGTATGGAAGAAACAACATATAATGACTGGGATTCCGTAAGGCTTGATATTGCTATCAGCACCAAAGCCGGTGAAGGCACCAAAGAATTTGTTACGGATACGGTTTATTTTTACCATAACCTTAATTTGGATAAACCTGATAAGGATATTAAAAAGGAGCAAACCACAACACGCAGCCATCACGGCAGGCTTGCCGTAATAATTGACGACTGCGGCTATGATGTTGACCTGGTGCAGCGCCTTGTAAATTTGCGCGCGCCGTTCAGTTTTGCCATTATTCCGTACCGTGATTTCAGCAGTGATTCGCTGCATGTAATTAACGGCGGCGGACAGGTTGCCATGCTGCATCTGCCAATGGAGCCGATGAATGCTTCTGCTATGAGCGAGGGCAAAAGCACGGTGCTTACCAGCATGGATGACAAGCGCATTATGCAGCTTACCGGCGAACTGATTAACAGCCTGCCGGGAATCAGCGGCGTAAACAACCATCAGGGCAGTAAGGCAACGAGCGATGAACGCACCATGCGCGCCGTTTTAAAAGAAATCAAACGCCAGGGGCTGTTTTTTGTAGACAGCAATACCTATGCCAAATCGCTGGGCGATAAACTGGCGGCAGGCATGGGCGTACCGACCGGGCGCAACAATATTTTCCTTGACAACAGCACCAACGAGGACGAAATAATTAAAAAAATCTGGCAGGCTGCGGCCATTGCCGATAAATACGGCAGCGCTATTGCCATTTGCCATGCGCGCCCGCATACCGTTAATGCGTGGGAGCAGGTTATAGACGAGGTTAAGGCTTCGGGGCTGAAACTGGTGCCTGTCACAGAAGTTTTACATTAATGGCTTATATGGTATTTGAAAGTTAATCTTAAAATTGTTATAATATTTAATAGGGCTTTGCCTTAAATGTTTTGCAGTGTTTTGTTTTATGAAATGAAGGAGGACACAAATTATTATGAAAACAGCTTTTTTAATGACAGCACTGACCGTGCTTTTAGTGCTTATCGGCGATTATTTCGGCGGTTTGCAGGGCATGATTGTGATGCTCAGCTTTTCGGTAATCATGAACTTTTATGCTTACTGGAACAGCGACAAGATGGTGCTGAGGCATTACAATGCGCGCGAAGTTGACGCACAGTCTGCGCCGGCATTATATAAAATGGTGCAGGAGCTTGCCCGCCGCGGCAACCTGCCGATGCCGAAGGTTTATATTATCGACAGCCCGGTGCCGAATGCTTTTGCTACCGGCCGCAACCCGGAACACGCTGCGGTTGCCGTAACAACGGCGCTGTATGACGTGCTTGACAAACGCGAAATTGCCGGTGTGCTCGGCCACGAACTGAGCCACGTTAAGCACAACGATATTTTAATAAGCACCATTGCGGCTACCATGGCCGGTATTATTACAACCATTGCCCAGTGGGGCATGTTCCTCGGCGGCGGACACAGCGACGATGAGGGCAACAACGGCGGTAACTTTATCGTTACTCTGCTGATTATGATTCTGGCGCCTATCGCTGCGGCCTTAATTCAAATGGCTGTATCCCGCTCCCGCGAATACATGGCTGACGAAGGCGGCGGCGAACTCAGCGGCGACCCGGACGCACTGGCTGATGCGCTTTTAAAAATTGACGCTTATGCACAGCGCCGCGCCATGCCGGGCGCAACCGAAGCTACGGCGCATATGTTTATAGTTTGCCCGTTCAGCAGAAAAACCATGCAGCAAATGTTCAGCACTCACCCCAGCACCGAAGAACGTGTAGCGCGTCTGCGCGAACAGGCTGCCGAAATGAGAAAACACGGAGGCCGTTAAAATGGATAAAAAAACCAAACTGGCGTGGCTTAAAAGATATTCGGAAACAAACGCCGTTTCCGGCTTTGAAGCGCCAATGAAAGAACTTTTGCAGGAACGCCTTGCAGGCAAAGCGGAAGTAAGTTATGATAAACTTGGAAGCGTAGTATTTACCAATGCTTCGGCAGATGAAAACGCGCCGAAAATTATGCTGGCAAGCCATATGGATGAAATTGGTTTTATGGTTAAGCATATTACCAAAGAAGGCTTTTTAAAATTCGTCTGCCTCGGCGGCTGGTGGGAGCAGGTTATGCTTGGCCAGCGCGTTACCGTACACGGCAGCAAAGGCGATTTGGTGGGTGTTATCGGCAGCAAGCCGCCCCACATTTTAACGCCGGAAGAACGCACCAAAGTAGTGCAGAAACGCGATATGTATATTGATATCGGCGTTAAGGATGAAAAAGAAGCGCGCAAATTTGGCGTGTTTGAAGGCTGCCCGGTTACGCCGTATGCCGAAATGGCAGTTATGGCCGACGGTAAAACACTGCTTGGCAAAGCCTGGGATAACCGCATCGGCTGCGCTGTAATGGCTGACGTTATGGATAAACTGGCCGGTAAAAAACACGGCAACACTGTTTACGGCGTGGCAACCGTGCAGGAAGAAGTTGGCCTGCGCGGCGCGCAGACCAGCGTTAACCTTTTAAAACCGGACGTTGCCTTTGTTATTGATACCTGCGTCGCAGGCGGCACGCCGGGCGTTGCAGATGATGTTGCGCCTGCCAAAATAGGCGAAGGCATTGCCATTACGATTTTTGATGCAGGCATGATTCCAAACACTGCCCTGCGCGATTTTGCGGCAAAGGTTGCCAAAGATTTAAAAATACCTACGCAAATCAGTATTTCCGAAGGCGGCGCTACCGACGGCGGACGTATTCATCTCTGCGGGGACGGCGTTTTAACATTAACCTTCAGCATACCGACGCGTTATATTCACAGCCATCAGTCCATTATTCATCTGGACGATTATGAAGGCGCAGTAGAACTTATTACCGCAATGATTGAAAAACTGGACAGCAAAAAATACCAGGAACTTTTAAAAGGCTAAAATCGTTTAACGATTTAGTATAAAAATTATAATTAAGAAGAATAGGAGCGATTTTTAATGCAGCAAACTCTCGTACTTGTAAAACCTGATGGAGTAAGAAAAAATCTTATCGGTGAAATCATTTCCCGTTTTGAACGCCGCGGCCTCAAAGTTTCCGCTTTGAAACTTGTTAAAATGACCGAAGCTCAGGCTAAATTCCATTATGCTGAACATGAAGGCAAACCCTTCTTCGGCGAACTGGTTGACTTCATCACCTCCGGTCCGGTTGCCGCTATGGTAATTTCCGGCGAAAACGCTATTAAAGCAGTACGCGGCCTGATGGGCGCTACCAACCCGCTGGAATCCGTACCCGGTTCCATCCGCGGCGATTTCGCACTGTCTATCGGTGAAAACATTGTTCACGGCAGCGACAGCGAAGAATCCGCAGCACGCGAAATCAACAACTTCTTCAAACCCGAAGAAATTTACTAAGATTAAAAGAGAGATTGTTCCGGAAGGATGGTGGCAGCATGACTAAAGCAGCGGTTTATACAAGAACTGGCGATAAAGGCACTACCGGCCTTTATACCGGTGAACGCGTTTCCAAGCACAGCTTGCGCGTGGAAGCATACGGTACGGTAGATGAAATTACTTCGGCACTGGGCCTGGCCCGTGCTACGGTAACAAGGCAGGATGTAAAAGGCACTATATTAAAAGTTCAGCAGCTTTTAATGTCGCTGATGGCCGATATTGCAAGCATGAATCTGCCGGAGCCCTATATTAAAGAGGAACACGTAAAAATGCTGGAAAGCACCATTGATAAATACGATGCAATGCTTGAGCCGCTGGGGCATTTTATAATTCCCGGCGATACCTTGGGAGCGGCTGCGCTTGATATAGCACGTACTACTACCCGCCGTGCAGAACGCTGCGCACTGCGCCTTGCTGAGGAAGAACCCGTTAACCAGCAGGCTTTGATTGCACTGAACCGTTTATCCGATTTGTGCTTCATTCTGGCAAGGGTAGAGGCCGAAGTAGGCAATAAATAATAATAAGTTTGGCAGGCCGCCGCTTGTATTTAACGGCGGCTTTTTCTTTTTGCAGGGGGTTATATATTGAAAAACTGGAAAATTATATTGGCAATTTTAACTGCCAATGTTGTTTTTATGTCGGCAAGTTATACAATGCTGATACCGTTTTTACCGATGTATCTGGTGCGCGAGCTTGGCGTAAGCCAGAGCGAGGTTACCATGTGGTCGGGCGTGGTATTTTCGGTTACCTTTTTAATCGGCGGCATTATGGCGCCGGTATGGGGTAAAATGGCCGATACCCACGGCAAAAAGCCGATGGCGATACGCAGCGGCCTGGGGCTTGCGTTATCATACTTGTTGGGTGGTATGGTTACAAGCCCGGAACAAATGGTTGGCGTGCGTGTTTTGCAGGGTTTTGCTGCCGGGCTGTGGTCGGTGTGCCTTGCTATTGCCACTTCTTCGGTACCTGTCGGTAAATTAGGTATGAGCCTTGGCATACTGCAGTCCGGCTTAACGGCAGGCAATGTAATCGGCCCGTTGATAGGCGGCGTGCTGGCTTCCATGTTCGGCATGCGTACATCGTTTTATCTGGGCGGTGCGGTGCTGTTTATGATAACGCTGGTGTTCTGGTTCTATATTCCCGAACCGCCGGGAAGCAAGGCTTCCAAAGAGGAAGCTGCCAACGAACCTGCAACGGCGCTCTTAAAAAATGCGCCTATCCGTGAAGCGCTTATCTGCTCCGGCATTGTGCAGATGGTAATACTTTTAATTCAGCCGATTATCAGCCTGTATGTGGAAAAACTTTACCACGGCACGGATAACATTATTTTTGTTGCCGGGCTGGTATTTTCTCTGGTGGGCATTGCCAGTGCCATGACGGCGCCGTTTTGGGGGCGCTTCGGGCAGAACAGGGGCTTTTACCTGTCGCTGGCACTTTCTTCCGTTTGTGCGGGCGTGGTAATGATTATGCAGTCGGTGCCTTCTTCCTTACTTTTGTTTGCGGCGCTTAATTTTACGGTTGGGCTGTTCTTTGCCGGTATTCAGCCATCCATAAGTGCAATTCTGGCAAACAAAACGGAACGCACGCAGCGCGGGCGCGTATTTGGCATGCTGTTTTCGGCTCAGCAGTTCGGCTCTATGGTTGGCCCCTTAATCGGCGGGCTGATAGCATCTTTTTTGCCGATGAACAGTTTGTTTGTTATCGGCGGCTGCATTTTGATACTTATTGCGGCATTTATTTATAACAGACACCGCGGCGAAGCGTTAAATATTTGATTTTTGTTTTTAAACTGTTCCTGCAATTTTTGCAGGGCAGTTTTTATTTTGTGTAAAACCTTAAAATTTTTTTATTTGTATACAGCAATTTTGTTAAAAATGTATTATAATATTATAAGTTTAGTAAAAAAACAGCCTTTTGCAGGCTGAAAAGTCAGGAAGGTTTTACTGCTGATGAGAACAACGTATTTAAAAATATATTTGGATGCTTTGCGCCATAACCTGCGTGCCATACGCGCTTTGGTGCCTAAACATACCGAAACCGTCGCCGTTGTTAAGGCAAATTCGTACGGATACGGCGCTTTGCAGGTGGCTGCAATGGCCATGGAAGAAGGTTACGAGGCGCTTGCCGTTGCCGTAACAAGCGAAGCAAAACAGCTGCGTGAGGCAGGCTTTAAGTGCCCGATTTACCTTTTGGGGCTTTTAATGCCGGAGGAATACGAAGACGCCTTTAATACAGATTCCATCATTCCGGTGTGCGAATCGACCGATTTGCAGCAGCTTGACGAAACGGCGGTGCGCTTTGGCAAAACCGCAAGCGTAATGGTAGCGGTAGACAGCGGCATGAACCGTATCGGCGTGCAGGCGGAAGAAGTGCCCGAATTTTTGGAGGGCATTAAAAAATACGCCAATATTACCGTGCACGGCTTTTTTACGCATTATGCCTGCGCTGACGGCGAGAGCCACGAGCACGTAAAACGCCAGATGCAGCGCTTTGAAAGCATGGTAAGGCGCATACCGCAGCCTGAAAAATATGTTTTTACCGCCGCCAACAGCTCAACAACGCTGTATTTTCCGGAATCTTACTACGACGCTGTGCGCCCGGGGCAGATTATTTACGGCTATATGCCGGAAGGCCACGCAGAAACGAAGGAGCGTGCGGCAAAGCTGCCCAGGTTTGAAAGTGCTCTGGGGCTGTTCAGCCGCGTAGTGCATATTCACAAGATTAAGACCGGCGATACCGTTGGCTACGGCGCAACTTATAAGTGCAATGAGGATACCTGGATTGGCACCGTCCCTATTGGCTATGCTGACGGCTACCCGCGCTGCCTTTCCAACACCGGCGAAGTTTTAATCGGCGGCAGGCGTTATAAAGTGGCAGGGCGCGTGTGCATGGACCAGCTGATGGTTGACCTTGGCAGTGAAACCGATGTTAAGGTTGGCGACGAGGTAGTGCTTATCGGCAGGCAGGGCGATGATGAAATTACCGTAATTGACATTGCAAAACTTGCCAATACCCATCCTGATGAAATTTCCTGCCAGTTAAGCCCGCGCATACCGCGTGTGTACTGCAATAAATACGAAAATTAAAACATGCAAAATAAAAAGCATCTGTTTTGGAAGAAGAACTCCAAAGTAGATGCTTAATTTTTTTGTTTGTTAAGTTTGCGCTTACATTACAGGGGTCGGCGGCAGCGGAGTGTCGGTTGCACCGGGCTGTGCAAAAATAAATGCCGGGGAAGGATAGTAGAACTGGCAGTGCTGGAAAGCAACGGTTTCTGTGGAGAAGCGTTTTAAAAGTGCCAGGGATACGCGTTCTTCAAAGTCGATAAGGTTGTCTTTGTTGATATCGGCGTCGTCTACAATAACCAGAAGAAACGGGCTTACCTGCGGTGCGTCGGCAGGAAGCAGGCTTCTGTCAAGCGGCAGGCAGGGCACAATACGCAGTTTGCCGATAACGTCTTTGTTGTCGTTTAATACTCTTGCCGCATAAGTGTTTTCAAAAAGGGTTTTGGCAAGCTGAAGATTATAAGCATTGTTGTTTTGCATTTATAACACATCCTTTTATTATAAGTTTGTAATGCTTACATATTTTTACTTATTAATGATAACATAGTTACAGTTTTTTTGCAAAAGTTTACATAAAACAGGCAATTTTAAAATGTATTTAAAAAGAATATTGTATTCCTTTTATTCGGCTTCTCTAAAATTATCAGAAATCAGGAAATAGCAGTGTTTATGCGGTTCTCCGTATTTTGTGTTGTAATTTCATTACCCTTTAAAACACCTTTTAGATACCCTTTTTGTGACTCGATAGTGACCTGATTGTGACTTGCAAAAGCAGCGTTGCCAACAACATGCGCAGCTTCTATAGCGGTTGTATCATCTACATGTGTATAAATTTTTGTAGTAATTTCAATGCCACTATGTCCTAATAATTCAGATATTCCCTTAATAGGTATTTTAGCGTTCATTAGTAAGGTAGCAAATGTATGCCTAATTGAATGAAAGGTCAAATGCTTATTAGCGCAAAGTTCGAGAATAATACTTTTAAAAGTTGATGATACATAAGAAGGTACAAATGGTTTATTTGCTCTTGAGCTTTTCCATAAATAAACGCTTTCAACATTGTGTAGCTTGCATACCTCTTTATATGACTTTAGAAGCTCTAAAATATCAGGAGATAGGTATAGATACCTTTTACTGTTTTCTGTCTTTAGAGGAACATATTTACCGTTCACAAACTGCTGACGCACAATAATCAAACCAGTGTTTAAATCAATATCTGACCATTGCAGACCTGTTATTTCTCCTAAGCGTAACCCGGTGCAGTATGTAGTCATATACAACACATAAAATATACTCTTTAGTGAATATTTCCCGGTGTATTTAAAGGTATCGTATTTTTCCTTGAAATATCTGATGATGTCCTCATGCTCCAATGTAGTTTCATACAGAGGTTCATCACTTTGTTTACATGTACCGCATTTTGGCTTATTTCCGGCCTCAGTAACAGGATTATAATTTGTGTATTTGCATTTTTTAGCAAAGTTAAATACCTGACTGAGTATAGTTAAATCGGTAACAAGGGTAGTGTCTTGCTTCTCTTGTTTTCGTTGCTCTGCAATACCTCTTTCAATATCAACAAAGTTTATGTTTTTAATCTTTTTAAACTTAAAAGCCTCTACCCAATAACTGAGTGCATTAATGTATCGTGTTATTGATGTGTCCCTTAAACCTCTTAAACGGCAGCTTTCGAGGTATTCATCACAAATAGCAGGAAAGTTACCTTTGAATGGTTTAGCCTGCGTTTGAGTATCACGCCGTTTTATAAGTTCTTGTAGTGCCTTTATGGCCTCCGTCTTGGTATCACATGTTTTTGATAACCACTTCCTTTTTCCATCCACAGGTTCACACTCAATGCGTGCTCGCCATTTACCATTGGTTAATTGTATAATCGACCCCTCGCCTTTAGTTCTCCTCGAAGTTTTCATAATGTCCTCCTAAAGTGATTTTTGGGAGAAAAATTCGAGAGGGTACTTCAATAAAATCGAATTTCCCTTTTTCCCCCTTATGGGTGACACTTCGTTCACTCCGGGGAGAAATTCGTTCCATTATTTAATTACATTTTATTTTTTCCATATATTGGAAGGAAGTCGAAGTATATAATATACATTGAAAAGCCGCTTGTTTGCTGCCTTGTGGCTATTATATGTCACTATAAGGGCACTATCAAGTGTACAAGAGGTAGACACAAGGGGAGAGTGAACAGGAGTTTATATAGAAGTTTACAAAAAGTTTACTTATTTTTTCGATTAGTATACACTAATTAAAATATGATGTATACTTTTTGTTTTAATTCCTACTAAAATGGTATAATTTACCTTAAAATTTTATCTGTTTTGATAGTGGGACACTTTTAGTCCCTCATAATTCCCTTTTAATTCCTTTTAGGCTCCTTTCAGTCAACAATTATAAAAATGCCCTTAATGTTACTTATTTTTAACCATTGGTAACATTAAGGGCATTTTTTTTTTTACCTAATAGGAACCGCTCTGCCTCTTTCTTTTTCTTCCTTCTCCAGCCATTCCTCAAGCATTTTACGCAGTACAGCAGACTTATTATAACCTTTTGCAGTTATTACAGCGTCAAAACGTGCTTTTAAGTCCTCTGTAATTCTAACCTGTAGCACTCTATCCGCTACACGGTTGACTTTTTCAGTCGCCACGGCTGCCGCCTCCTCTCTGTTTTGTTGTGTCTTTATTATAACCTTTTGGCAGCCATTTTGAAAAATTTAAAAAACTGCGAAAAACAGAGAAAAAGAGAGAAAATGCAATGTAATAACATGGAATGCCATTAAATTCACTGAAAATGAGCAATTTTAGAGTTTTACAAATGGAATGCCACGGCGTTACAATAAAGCCACAGCAAGGGAATGCCAAAGAATTAAAAGGCATTCAAAATAGGAGGTAAATATCATGAGATACGCGACTTACAAAGAGATACCTGCTTTATTAGAATGGCGTGTACAGTTTAGCGGCAGCAGCGTAACGGCAGTACAGGAAGGTAAAAATATTTATAACGTATACAGCTACGGCACGTTAATTTTATCAGAAAGGAACGGCGAAATTCTTTACTTTGATAGTGGATATTATAGCCGTACCACAAGTAGATTGCAAAACATCCTGCGGCAAGTTTTTAATATCAAGTAATTAAAGCAAGTTTGTGCTTGACTTCAGCGTGCAAGCAGCCTGTTTGTACGCTGAGAGGGTAGCACAAGCAGCCCAAAACAAATTTTAGGAGGTTATGAACTATGAGAAAATTAGCAATCATTGAACGGGCGGCACAAGACCCAATCGCTGTTAGATATGGTTATAACTACAACGTCAAGCTGCTTGTAAACAAATATTACTGCGGTAGCGGTAGATGGTGCCGCACCATGCAGGAGGCGCAAGAGTACGCAAAAGAGCAAGGCGCAGAAGTTTTAGACTTAACTAATTCAGACTAACAAGTTTGTGTTTGACTTCAGCGTGCAAGCGGCAGCAAGTTTGCACGTTGAGAGGGTAGCACAAGCAGCCCAAAATGAATTTTAGGAGGCAAACACCATGTTAAATTTTATCACTATAACCGCAGCAGCATTTTATCGTGAAGTAGAAGGCAAGCAGCTTGCAATGGTAACGGCAGGCGCAACACAAGTAAAAGCAGCTAAGCTCATGGAAGTACCTGCGCAGGAATTTGAAAGCACCGTCAACGTAGGCAAGTTTGTAAAGAGAAGTAAAGACTTTTACAGACTTTTACCGGATGGTAACAAATCTTACGGCAGCACTAAAGGTCATACAATCTATAAAGCCATTAACGCAGCAGGCAAGACAATTTATGTTTTATACGAAGAACGCCCGGGTTATGTGTATAACTGGTTGCTTGTGTATAGATTGGAGGAGGCGTGAACCATGAAGGCAAGTATTATAAAACCCTTTTCGCCGCCACAAGGCACCACAAGTCAGCTTGAGGCAATCAGCAAGCAATTTAACCAGCAAGTCAAAAAATGGAATAGAGGAGGCAAGCAAAATGGCTAAGCAAGTAAATGTTATGGAGATTAGGCGTATTTTAACTATAGAATGGCTGCGTGTAAGTAATTGGGGCAATAGCCAATACAAGGTAATAGCAGAAACAGAACACGGTAATATCAGGGAATTTGTAACGGCACTTAACGGCAGAATTGGTTATACCGTTAAAAACTTTGAATATAAAGAGCACATGCGCTTTTATTGGTCAATCAAGTATAACAAACCCACGCTACATGAGATTGAATTAATATCTGAGCGTTGAACTTGACCTCAGCCTGTAAGCAAGTGTTTACAGGTTGAGAGGGTAGCTCAACGCAGCTATACCAAAATGTTGAGTATTAATACTCAAGCAAAAAGAAAATGGAGGTATTAAACATGGGTAACAGAGCGGTTATTACCACAAGCACGGCAATCAACGTGCAAGCAAGCACTGACCTTGGTGTATATGTACATTGGAACGGCGGTGAAAAAAGCGTTACAGCGTTTTTGATGTATTGCAAAATGAAAGGCTACGGCAGCCCTGAGAAAGACTGCTACGGCTGGGCAAGGTTGTGTCAAGTGATTGGCAACTTCTTTGGTGGTGTAAATAGCGTGGGCATTGACCAGTGCTGCAAACTTGACTGCGATAACGGCGACAACGGCACATATATTATCAGGGATTGGCGAACCATTGACCACAAGTATACAGAGCCGTGCCGTGAAACTTACAACCTTTTTGAAGTGTTACAGGAGATAAACAAGGCGCAACCAGCAAGCGAGCAATTATCAGATGAGTTTTTGTATGAAGGTATGCAGGCGTACTTAGACCCTGAACCGTTCTAAAAGACAAGTGTGCACTCCACACAAGTGTCACACATTATGAGGAACTATGAGGTAACTTAATGTTACCTTGTAGTTACCCTCAAGTAACTACAGTAACTACTACTACTAATAAGAAGGCAGGAGGGCAAGTAAAATGTTTAAGAGTTTAGATGAGATTGTAGCCATGACCAAAGGCGGCACATATGCTGACCTTGTGGAACTTGTGGAAGCCGTTTTGGTACTTGTGCAAGTCAAGGATGACCAGCGTATTATCGACAAGTTAGACGCTATCGAAAGTGAGTATGGCGTGTATTAAGGCGAGGAGGGAACACCATGTATGTGATTGATAAAGGCAAGGATGTATGTTTTCACTGCGGTATGATTGAAGGCTACACAACGCTGACAGCTTGTGAAAATATGTGCCCACATTATTACTACTGCGACACCGTGGCAATGGCTAATGACGTGTTGGTAGAGGTTGAGCAAGGCAGCGATAAGACAGAATAGGAGGGAACACCATGTTATTCAAGATTGAAGGCAAGCGCACTATTTTAAACCACGAGTATTACAGGGTAACTTTAAGCACCTATAAGGATGGGCAAGCAAGTCCTGATGTGTTCAGTGACTTTGAAACAGATGTACCAATAACTTGCAAGCGTGAGGATGGCGGCGAAGCATACATTATCAATGAACGCAGCTTTTTGAGGATAATGCTGTATTGGATGGATGAAGTAAACGATTTTAATAATGACCGTTTCAGTGAACAGTTCGGCGACAGATTGGAGCAGCAACATATTGGTATTTATTACCTGAGGGTACGAGCACTTGAGTAACCTTAAAGTAACTTTAAGTTACCATACCGTTCACGGTATGCAAGCATATTATAGTGAATTTATAGTATGTTTGCACCTCTTGAACGGAGGCAAGTTTACAAAAGAAACTTGAAAAGCAAAGAAAAACTAAGTGTCACACCTATTGAAGAAAAGTGTAACATGTTAGCTTTACACTTTTCAAATTATTTTTAGGAGGTTTTAAGTATGACCAAAGAATTACAAGTATTTACAAACCCTGCCTTTGGGCAAGTCCGTGGTATTGAGATTGAGGCTAAACCTTGGTTTGTTGGAAGCGAGATTGCAAGTATTTTAAAATACACTAATCCGCAAAAAGCTATCCGTGACCATGTAAGGGAAAAGCACAAGCTGACCGAACGTTTCGTTCTATCAGGTCAAAATCGTAAAGTAATTTTGATTGATGAAGCAGGTTTGTACAGCCTTGTGCTCCGCTCCAAACTCCCACAAGCTGAGGAATTTCAAGAGTGGGTAACATCCGAAGTCTTACCTGCCATCCGCAAACACGGCGGCTACCTTACACCTGAGAAGGTACAGGAAGCACTCATGAACCCTGATGTGCTCATACAGCTCGCCACGCAGCTAAAGCAGGAACAGGAGCGCAACAAGGCACTTCAGGCAACCGCAGAACGCCTTGAGCGTGACCGTGACTTCCTTATTGAAAAGCGCAACACAACAACAGCAGCAGTCATGGTCAAAAAGCGCACAAGCAGAACCCACAGCGACTTTACTATTACAGAACTGGCGGAAGTGTGGGAGTTATCAGCAAAACGCCTGAGAGATGTGCTAAAAGAGGAAGGCTGGCTCATGCAGATTGACGGCAAAGGCTTTCATTATCCGACATTAAAGGCACCTCAAGGCGCACTGTATATCGAACAGACAAGTTATTTTTCAAAATTGTCACAAACTGTTCGCATATCTCCCTACGGAGTTCAGTGCGTAAAGCAGCTCTTAAAAGATAGAGGGCTGCTCGGCTGGTATATGTAAAATTGAAAAATTAGAGACTCGTTTTAACGAACAAAAAGCGAACAAAATGTAAACTTTAAAATGCTTGTTAAGGCAAGCCTCATTTTTCATACCCTTTTAACCTAAACAAACGTTCGTTATAATAACAATTAATGCGAACAAGGGAGGAATAATCATGCAAGAGTATATCGAAAAATTCGGCGCAGAACTTGTTACCAAACAATTAGAGATTGAAGCAAAGTACAAATTTTTAGGGCAGGAAGCTGTAAGAACCAGCTACGAGAAAGCCAAAGCCGAGCCTGACGGTGTTATGCGTACCAGCCTTGGGCAGAAGGTGTTGGGCAATCAGTTTGAGCAAATCAAACAAGGTATGGGTGTGTTTGTAGAAACCTGCCTTAATCCGCACTGCGGCACAAAGCCTGCCTACACAGAGATTGTGGCACGCATTGATAAACTGTATGGCGAAGCTGGCAGGAGTGAGCTGCTTGATACCTTAACGCTTATTACCTTCAGTGCTTGCCTTAATGCTTCCTTACTGCGCCAATCGCCCATCAGTAATATCTGCCAAACAATCAATGGCGAGCTGCTGGATGAGGTGCAGTTACAGGCATATATCAACATGTTACCTGATAAAAAAGACAGCATTTATCGTGGCATTGACAAGCGTGTACAGGCATTGTACCGCAGGGCGTATGCAAGTGCACGCATGGAGCATGACGGCTTTGTGTTCAGGGTGTGGAATAAAGAGCAGGGTATGCAGCTCGCCGCCTCGCTTATTGAAGTAGTTTTGAAAGTAAGTAATTACTTCGAGAAACAAACTGTAGACAGCATTTTATGTGTTATTCCTACACAAGCTCTGCTGGCAGGCTGGCAGCGTAATGAGGATAGGCTTGTGGAACGTGCCTACAAACTCTGCCCTACCGTGCTGCCGCCTCGCCCATGGGAGAATTACAAAGACGGCGGCTATTATGGTGAACTGCGCAACACATGCACGCTGCTGCGCATCCGCAACCAGTATGATGTTTACGCTAAGCACTACATGCAAAATCTTGGGCAGCTTGAACTGACAAACGTGCGTAAGGCTATCAACGCTATTCAGGCTACACCTTGGCGCATTAATAAAGCTGTACTTGGTGTGTTGCAAGAGCTTGTAAAGCGTGGTGGTGGCGTGGCTGGTATACCGAACATGGCGGAACCTATACCGCCCTCAGTGCTGCCTGCTGACCCTACGCCTGAACAAATTGCTGCCCACAAAATCAAAATGATAGGCTTCTACCGTTCTGAAACGAGGCGTAAAAGCATTAGCCTCCGTGTGCTCTCGCAGCTCCGCATGGCTGATGAATTTAAAGATTTTGAAAGAATTTACTTCCCATGCAATATGGACTTCCGTGGACGTGTGTATCCGATACCCAGCTTCAGCTTTCAGGGTGATGATGTAGCCAAAAGCCTTATTCTGTTCGCTGATGTGCCGCCTTGTTTTACCGAAGAAAGCTACAAATGGTTTTTGGTAGAAGGTGCAAACCTCGCAGGTGTGGACAAGGTAAGCTACCATGACCGCTGTCAGTGGGTGCTTGATAACGAAGCACAGATACTTGCTTGTGCCAATGACCCTTTAGGCGATTTTTGGTGGGCACAGCAGGACTGTCCGTGCCAAATGTTAGCATACTGCTTCGAGTACAAACGCCTGAAGGACTGGATGGCAACACATGGCGGCAGCATAAAAGGCTTTGTGACAGGCATAAACGTGGCTTTTGACGGCACATGCAGCGGCTTACAGCACTTCTCGGCTATGCTGCGTGACCCTGTAGGTGCCAATGCAGTAAACCTTACACCTGCCGAAAAGCCGTCTGATATTTACGGCATTGTCGCACAAAAAGTCAACGTACAGCTTGAAAAAGATGCCAAAGACGGCACGCCTGATGAGGAAGTCGAAGATAAAGGCAACTACCGCCTGAAGTACGGTACACGCACATTGGCACAACGCTGGCTGCAATATGGTGTCAACCGTAAAGTTACCAAACGTAGTGTTATGACCCTTGCCTACGGCAGCAAGGAATATGGCTTCCGTGACCAAATAATGGAAGATACCATCAATCAAGACCTTAACGATAAAGGCGAGGCTTCCGTGTTCTATGATTGTGCAGGACAGGCAAGTGCTTACCTTGCTAAGCTGATATGGATTGCCGTGTCAGCTACGGTAGTGAAGGCGGTTGAAGGCATGAAATGGCTGCAAACATGCGCCAAAGCTGTTACCAAAAATCAACAGGTAGTAACATGGACTACACCTATGGGACTGCTTGTACAGCAGAGCTACATGAGTGTTGAGAGCCGTGTAGTACAGGTACGCTGCGCAGGTAAAAGACTGCGCATTTACAGCCGCCACAGTACCGGCACTATTGATAAACACAAACAAGCTTCAGGCATAGCACCAAATTTCATTCACAGCATGGATGCTTCACACCTGCAAATGGTAGCCTGCCGTGGTACTGACATGGGTATCAAGCATTGGGCAATGATACATGACAGCTTTGGTGCTCCTGTAGCACAGGCACACATGTTGTATGACATCATCCGTGATACCTTCATTGAAATGTACACAAACTTTGACCCTCTTGCAATGTTTAAAGCTGATATGCAGTTATTAACCGACAAGGATATTCCTACACCACCTGCAAAGGGAACCTTCGATATAAACAACGTAAAACAAAGTGAATATATCTTCTCATAAAGTACAAACGCTTCGTGGTAGTAAGTGTCACACATTATGAGGAAAGAGAGGTACTATAAGTAACTCATAGTTGACTTAGAGTTTATCGTTTATGGTTATTAATTTAATTAACCATAAATAATAAACTCTTTGTTATCTTAGGGTAACTTAAATACCTTGTGTTTACCTCAAAGTAACTAAAGGAGGAGTTAAGTTATGTCATTGCATTACGAACATTGGAAGGAAGTATTTGAGGATGATAGGTGCAGACGCTGCATTGTAAGACAGGTTGATAATGTTGATATTGTTGGTGCTGGTATTTTTGAAGGTATGGTACTGCCTATTGTGGGTGTGTCAGATGGATATGTGTATGTAGCAGCACCAAAGAGTGCGCATTATCCAATGTACGCATCACAAATTGAACCCTATTTGACCTCAGTGTGTCTTGATGTGTCCAAAGCAAACCAACACTATCAAACCAAAGTGCAGCCCATTGAAACCATGCAGGCCAACATGACGCACGAGGAGCTTATTGGTTTTCTGAAGGGCAACATTATCAAGTATGTGTGCCGCTGTGGCCGTAAAGATAATGTGTCGAAAGAAACTGCAAAAATCAAACAATATGCCGAATGGCTGGACATTGTGGCCAACGGCGGTGAAATTGTAATTGAAAGAGAGGAAAAATAAGATGACTAAAGTTAAACTTGGCGACCGTGTAAGGATGATTAAAGATTTTGACGCAGCACATGTAGATGAAGTAGGTACAGTTATTGCAACTTTTAAACCTCGTATTGATGGTGCTAATATTCTTATTCTCTTTGACGAAAAAAATGTTAAGCATAACGGCAGTTCTCTTGACGATAATGCGAGCGTGAAGCGCATAGAACCCTATCCATCTCCACAGGAACGAAGTGGCCGTTGTCAATTTGTAGCCTCTAAATGCGTAGAAGTTTTACAGACACCTTCTGTAAAAGATAAAAAAAGTAAGTTCATTATTTGTGTAGATGACAATAAAGTTATCGCAAAGTTACTTGACGGTAAACGCACAGTAGCCACAGGCATTGCCAAATGTTCACCTTCAGATACCTTCAACTTCCTTGTTGGTGCCCAGCTTGCCATGCAGCGTTGTATTGCTAAGCAAAGCATTGAACCGCTTGTAATTGACATTGAAGCAGCCAAAGCACTTGGTATTAAATTTAATCCATAACTACAAATGTCCACTCCACACGAGTGTCACACATTATGAGGAAAGGAGGTGTCCGCTTGGCAATCGCAAAACCAATTACAGTTAAATTCAAAGCACTGCGCCCTGATGTTTGTGTTCCAACAAAAGCTACAGATGACGCAGCCTGCTATGACCTTGTGCTGCCTGAAGATATTGTTTTGCCGCCTCAGCAGGTGACAAAAGTAGGCCTCGGCTTTGCTATGGAGCTGCCAAAAGGCTACCATGCAAAGCTGTTCTTACGCAGCAGCACTGGTAAAAATACACGCCTGCGCCTTGGCAATGGCACAGGTATCATTGACGCTGATTATCGTGGTGAGGTATGTGCCCTTATTGATAACATCAGCGGCTTCTTTGCAAGAGCGTTTAAAGGCGACCGCCTTGTGCAGATGATGATTGATAAAAACGTTGCTGTCAGCTTTGTGCCCACAGAGGAACTTGAGGAAACCAAACGTGGCGCAGGAGGTTTTGGCAGCACAGGAAAGTAAAAGAGGAGGAAACAATTATGAAATTTAAAATTGGCGATAGAGTTAGAATGAATGAAAACAGTGTGATTGAAGGTAAGGTTGGGTATATCGTAGCTATTGATGATGGTGCGGATGTTCGTGTCCCTTACCTTGTTGAAGTACCGGGATGGTACGGTGGACATGATGGTGGTGGTATTCGTAAAGACAGTGACTCTTGCTGGTGGGTGAATGAAGATGGGATAGATTTATTGGAGAGTAAGTCTGAACAGGTAGGTACTGCTGAAGTACCCACTGCCGAAGCAGAGGACAACACTACCGACATTATGGACGCTGAGAACCCTAAACGCCGCCTTATGGCAGCTTATGAAAAATTCGAGGCAGCTATCCGTCAACAGGATGAAGCCTGCGAAGAAATTGCACAAATCGTACGAGAAATGAGGAATAAATAAATGGCTAAAAATAAAATTTACACTACTCCGAAAGGTGTAATCTATTACCCACATCTCCGAACTCCGGAGGTTTTCGAGGGTGAAGAAGTTGGTTTTACCGCCAAAATCATGTTTGACGCAGAAACCACAAACAAATTCTTTGCGCATCTTGAAGCAGCCTTGGAAGAAGCAGAAGCCGCATTTCCCGGCAAGAGCTTCAAAAACGCCTCTTTGGGCAGCTCCGAGGACAAAGATGGCAACACAATGTTTAAATTTAAAGCAAACACCAGCTTTAAAACCAAAGCAGGGGACACTATTCACCGTGTAATTCCTATTTATGACAGCAATGGTAAGCCGTTAGATGAAAAAGCGGATATTGGCACCGGCTCCATTGTACGCATTGCATACAGTATTTACCCTTACTGGAAATCAGCGAAAACTAATGGCCTCTCGCTCCGTCTTGAGGCAGTACAGGTTATCGAATATAAACCGCCTTACAGCCGTGATGCTGCTGGTTTTGGTTTTGAAGTAGAAGAAGGAGGCTACACTGCTGATGAAGATACTGGCCTTGGTGTTCCTTTTGACACTAACGAAGATGAAGGAGCAGACTTCTAATTAGCAAACTGATTTTCAATCGCCGCTTGGGTGGTTTTCGTGAACTTAACACACCATACCGCAGCGGCCTCGAAGATAAAGTTGCTGAGCAGCTCCGGGCTGCCGGTATTCCTGCAAAATACGAAAAAGGTAAAATCACTTATCAGGTGCCAGCTAAAAATCATAGCTACACACCTGATTTTATTTTGCCTAATGGTATCATTGTGGAAACCAAAGGCATCTTTGAAGTTGCTGACAGGCAGAAACACCTGCTTGTTAAAAAACAATATCCGCATCTTGAGATTAGATTTGTGTTTACCAATCCACAAACCAAACTGTACAAAGGCAGTAAAACCTCTTATGCAGATTGGTGCCGTAAGAATGGCTATAAGTATGCCAAAAGCTACATTCCTGCTGAATGGTTGAGGGACAAAACACAATATCCGCTGGAAGGAGTTGTGTTTAAAAAATGACCATGCAGTTCAGAAGCAGAAAAGAAACCTTGTACATTCAGATTGTGTGTGCTGACTGTGGCACAAATGATATGACTGCATTTTACAAAAAGTGCAGGCAGCAGGGTGGTATTGATACCGGCTGTCATTACTTTGTGGATACCTTCGGCAACCTCAGCGTTGACCGTGAGTATACCGCAGTAGCCGGATGGGGACAGGCCGACAGCGACACCAGCATCTACATCTTTGTACAAAGTAAAACAGGTAAAACCAATGACTCTCAAGATTATACTCTCAAAAAACTGCTTGCAGATTTACATAGCAAATATCCGCAGGCATTAATTATCAACAGAAAGGGCTGACAATATGGACGGTGAGATTGTACGCACGCACCTACCATGTCCTGATTGTGGCAGCAGTGATGCTCTCACCGAATATACAGATGGGACATATTGTTTTAGCTGTGAAACTTATCACAAAAAGGATGAAGTAGAGCAGCACAAAAAACAGAAAACAAAAGCACCTAAAGACATCATTCCGCTTGATGAAATGAATATTGAAGCACTCACAAAACGAGGCTTAACACAGGCAACCTGTAGGAAGTTCGGCTATTATACCTCCACTTATGGCGAAACTCCCTGTCAGGTTGCTTGTTACTTTTCTGATGACGGCTCTGTCTTAGGACAAAAACTTCGCTTCCCTGATAAGCACTTTTCGGTACTTGGAAATCTCCATCACCGTTTCTTTGGGCAGCACCTATGGGCAGGTGGCCACAAACTTGTTATCACAGAGGGCGAGATTGACTGCCTTACTGTATCACAGGTAGGTGGTAACAAATGGCCGGTTGTGTCTATTCCGAATGGTGCTCAGAGTGCCAAAAAGGTGTTCACAGAAAACATGGAGTGGCTTAACAAGTTTGATGAAGTCATTGTCATGTTCGATATGGACGAAGCAGGCCGCAAAGCTGTAGAAAGCGTTTGTGGTATTATGCCGCCCGGTAAACTTTATATCGCCAATCTGCCCCTTAAAGACCCTAACGAGTGCCTCAAAGCAGGCCGTGCCAAAGAGATTATTGATGCAATCTTTCAGGCTAAACCCTACAGGCCTGACGGTATTGTCAATGGTAATGAGCTTTGGGAAGAACTCAGGGACGAACCTGAGGAAGCAGAAGGCTACCCATTACCGTGGGATATACCGCTGCAACAGATGACCTCAGGCTTACGCAAAGGTGAACTCGTGGTCATCACAGCAGGCACAGGTATTGGTAAAACAACCTTTGTGCGCCAAATTGCCTATCACTTTGGTGTCCACCTCGGCCTCAAAGTAGGCATGATGATGCTCGAAGAAAACGTAAAACGTACAGCCAAAGGATTAATGGCTGTCCATGCAGGTAAACGCTTGGGACTTAACCGTAACCTTGTGTCGCCTGAAGAATACCACAAAATCTTTGAGGAAACACTTGGTAACGGCAATTTTGTGTTTTATCAGCACTTTGGCTCAATGGAAAGTGACAGCCTCATGGCTAAAATGCGTTACCTTGCTGTAGCCGAACAGTGCGACTTTATTGTGCTCGACCACATCACCATAGCTATCAGCGGCCTTGATATTGAAAATGAACGCAAAGCTACAGATGTACTGATGACCAACCTGCGCAGCCTTTGCGAAGAAACAGGTGTAGGGATGCTTATTATCTCGCATCTTAAACGTACTGATGGAACATCCGCTGAAGAAGGTGGTGTTATCAGCCTGTCACACCTGCGTGGCTCACATGCCCTTGCACAGCTCAGTGATGGCGTATGGGCACTTGAACGTAACCAACAGGCAGATGACCCTGACGAAAAGAACCTTGTGCGCCTTCGTGTCCTGAAGAACCGCTTTACTGGTGAAACAGGCCTTGCAGGCTACCTCAGGTACGATAAGGAAACTGACCGCTTGGAGGCTGCCGAAAAGAAAAAGACATCTCTTGCAGATGCCTTTAAGGAGGAAGCAGATTGTGAAGATTTTTAAAAATAAAAAACAGTATCCTTGCCGCAGAAAGCAGGGCTTTAAATTAGCGGAATGTGTATCAAAGCTGGATATGTTCGCCAACACAACAGCCAGTACTTACACATTCTTTTTTGTTATTAACAGATTGATGGAGGTTAAAGACCGTGAAATTACCTGTAGTTGATACAACAATAACACTGACTGAAATTCCTGACCATATCAGCTTTGCCATTATGATTGGTAACTGCTGCCGTAAATGCAAAGGCTGCCACAGCTCCTATCTTCAGTATAAACTCCCGGAGAAACTGTGGACTAATGTTGACCAGCTTGTGAAGCAGGCGCAAAAAGCCAAAGAGCAGGGTGCAACCGCTATCCTTTTGATGGGCGGCACAACCAATGGCATTAAACCTGATGTGTTGCAATATGCTATAGAACAGCTTTCTAAAGTGTTACCTGTAGGTGTCTATAGTGGTGCTGATTATCACAGTATTTACAACATCATTCTGCGAGATGACCCTAATCTTACATGGCTCAAAACCGGGGACTTCATAGAAGAACTCGGCGGCCTTGACAGTCCTGACACAAATCAGCAGTTCTTTGCTCGTGACAAAAAGACTATGGAGTGGAAGGATGTCACCTATTTATTCAGGAAGGAGTGACTATTTGAATTATTTACCAGTAAAACTTTTAAGTGATAAAACCGTTTTCATTGAAGATTTTATCAAAGCAATTAATCCGGCTTCCGGCAGTAAAGTAGACAGCAACGCCAATGTAACCAACAAGACCCTTGCTGTCCTTGAGTCTGAGCTTTGGAAACCTGAGTTCATTCAGGTGAACCGTGCTATTGTGTACAACCGCCTTGTTGATATGTATGGCGAGGAACTGGCAGGTAACTACCTGCGTGATATTAACCATCATTTAATTTATATCCATGATGAAACCAGCCTCAGGCCGTACTGTGCATCCATTACTCTCTATCCGTTCCTTATGGAAGGCACAAAGAACCTTGGAGGCACCAGTAAGGCACCTAAAAACCTTCAGAGCTTCTGTGGTAGCTTCGTAAACCTTGTATATCAGATTGCTTCGGACTTCGCCGGTGCTGTAGCCACGGTTGAATTTCTGATGTATTTTGATTATTTTGCAAAGAAAACCTACGGCAAAGATTATCTCTTAACACACTCCAAAGAAGTACAGCAGGAGCTTCAGGGTGTTGTGTATGCCATGAACCAACCTGCCGCAGCTCGTGGCTCTCAAAGTGTCTTTTGGAATATCTCCGTGTTTGATGAAAATTACTTTAAAGCTATGTTCGGTGAGTTCTTCTTCCCGGACGGTTCACAACCTGACTACGAAAGTGTCCGTGACCTTCAGCATCTTTTCATGGAATGGTTTAGAAAAGAACGCCGAAAAGAACTCTTAACTTTCCCGGTACTTACCGCAGCGTACCTTGTGGATAAAGAAACGAAACAACCTATCGACAAAGACTTTGAGCATCTGATTGCTTTTGAGATGTCCAAAGGCCTTGGCTTCTTTCACTATGAAAGCACCTCGGCCGACAGCTTGTCCTCTTGCTGCCGCCTCCGTAACGAAGTAGCCGACAATACCTTCAGCTACACTTTGGGTGCCGGTGGTGTTTCTACAGGCAGCTTTCAGGTAATCACCATCAACATGAACAGACTCTTGCAGGAGTATGACGCAACTAAAGATGATTATTTCCTGCTGCCTAATGTTGTAAAGCGCATCCACAAATATCTGAGTGCTTTCCATGCAATCATCACAGAGTATATCGAAGCAGGCCTGCTGCCCAGCTACAGTGCCGGGTACATCTCTCTTGATAAACAATACGGAACTATTGGTATCAATGGAATGATTGAGGCCTTAGAGTACGCTGGTGGTGATAAAAGAACGCAGCGTAAATGTTTGTGTGTGATGTTAAACACAATCAAAGAACTCAACAAAGAAGAACGCAGTATGTACGATATTCGCTTCAATACTGAATTTGTACCGGCTGAAAACCTTGGTATTAAAAATGCTAAGTGGGATAAAGAAGATGGATATTATGTGCCTCGTGACTGCTATAACTCATACTTCTACCCGGTTGAAGATAATACCTTAACTATCCTTGACCGCCTCGAAGCTCACTCTGAGGAAGTATCGCAGTACCTTGATGGCGGTGCTGCCTGTCATCTTAACCTTGAACAGCTACCGTCTGTAAAACAAGCAAAGGAAATAATCCGCATTGCCTGCAAACTTGGTGTACCGTACTGGACAACTAATGTACTGTGTACTATTTGTAAAGATTGTGGTGCTATTGACCCTGTAACACGTTATGACTGCTGTCATTCCTGCGGTAGTAAAAATCTTGACTACGGCACAAGGGTAATCGGCTACCTCAAACCCATCAGCTCTTTCTCCGCTGGCAGGCAGAAAGAAGCAGCAGCAAGACACTACATGAAAGGATTGAAAACTGATGATTGATTTTTGCATTAAAGCCTCCAATCAGTTTATGGAATGGGCATCTAAACTTGCCAAATCCAAACTGAAAGGCCTTGAAAAAACTAAAACTAATCTTGAGTATTTGTGCGTAAAAACTGATACCGAAATCAAAGAACACAAGGCTAAATATGATAGCTTACTTTGATATTGAAACTAACGGACTTTATAAAGATGTTTCAACAGCTCATTGTATGGTTATCAAGATAGATGACCAAATCCTCCATTACCGTCATGCTGAAGGTGTACATCAGGGTGCCTTAAAGCTCCTTGATGTCCTCAAAGCAGGCGGCACAATCGTAGGACACAACATCATCAACTATGATATACCTGTCCTTGAAAAACTCTATCCTGACTTCCGTGTACCTCGTGAACTCCGTGGCAGCGTTATGGACACACTGGTACTGTGCAGGCTCATGTTCGGTGATATTGGCGACCGTGACTTCGCCCTCATACGTACCGGCAGGCTACCTGCAAAACTCCGTGGCTCCCAAACACTTAAAGCATGGGGCTACCGTTTAGGTGAACTCAAAGGCACCTATGCGGAAGAAACAGAGGACGCATGGGCAGAGTTTAGTGAGGAGATGCTCAAGTACAACGAACAGGATGTTATTGTTACTGAAAAGCTCTTTGAATTTTTAACTGACCACAACAAAAGCTATCCGCTGCGTGCAATCATCTTGGAACACAAAGCGCAATGGCTGATGAGCCAACAGGAGCGTAACGGCTTTACCTTTGATGTGCTTGCCGCACAGCAGCTTGAAATTGAACTGCGTGGTAAAGTAGCTGACCTTGATGTAACCTTACGGAAAATTGTGCCGCAGGTGCCGGATAAAATCTTTATACCGAAGCGTGATAATAAACGCCTTGGTTATGAGGCCGGTGTGCCTATCCAAAGATACAAAGACTTTAATCCTAACAGCAGGCAGCAAATCGAATGGCTGTTTAAAAATCATTATGGCTATCAGCCTGATAATGAGGAGCTGTACGAAGATGAACGCTTAAAGATAGATGATATTACCTTTAAGTACATTAAAGCTGACCCTAAGGCCAGTGATGAAGTCCGTTCCCTTGCCGCTGTCCTTGAAGAATACCTCATGCTTAACAAACGCCTTGGCCAGCTTGCAGATGGCAGATACGCTTGGCTCAAGATGGTGTGGCCGGATGGTAAAATCCACGGCTCTGTAAATCCGTGTGGTGCTGTTACCGGCAGGGCAACTCATAGTAACCCTAATGTAGCGCAGGTGCCCCGTGTTGGCACGCCTTACGGTAAAGAGTGCCGAAGTTTGTTTAAGGTGCCGGAAGGGTGGACACAGGCCGGTATAGATGCTTGTAGCCTCGAACTTCGCTGCCTTGCACACTTTATGTACCCTTATGACCACGGTGCGTATGCCCATGAGGTTGTGCATGGTGATATTCATACAGCCAATCAGATGGCTGCCGGACTGCCGGAACGTAATCAAGCTAAGACATTTATTTATGCCTTTCTTTACGGTGCCGGTGATGAAAAAATCGGTAAGATTGTAGGCGGTGATGCCGCTGACGGCAAACGCCTGAAGAAAAAGTTTTTAGCGCAAACGCCTGCCTTAGCGCAGCTTCGTGCTGCCATTGAGAACACATTGGTGGAGAAAAGAGGACGCAATGGGCAGATAACAAAGTGGCGCAGAAAGTACCTGAAGGGACTTGATGGCCGACCGCTGCATGTACGCAGCATCCACAGCGCACTGAATACGCTCCTGCAATCTGCTGGTGCACTTATTTGCAAGCAATGGATTGTAAGAGCAGAAGAACGCCTGTTAGCTTTAGGTCTTGACCACGGTAAAGACTTTCAGTTTATGGCGTGGGTGCATAAACAATCATTGTGCACTATAAATCAGGTGAAATCAGGGAAAACCCTTGTGGTCAACCTTGAGCCAACCCAAAGGAGTAATTATGCGTGGTAAACCTTTAGTATTAAAGCAACTCGTAAATGGGTGCATAATTCCTATCTCACACAAATTAAATCAGGATGGTTATTTCAGATGCCGTGACCCTCGTTATAAAGGTAATGGCCATGCTCCTCTTGTTATGTATCATAGATATGTTTGGGAGCAGGTACATGGAGCTATACCTGAAGGTTACGAAATTGACCATTTATGCCACAATCGTGCTTGTTGTAACGTAAAGCACCTTCAATGTATAAAAGGAACTGAACACACAATAAAGCATAATTCAACAAGGTATGAAGAACGAAAAGAAAAAGCTAAGAAGTATTGGGAGATGAGCTTGTGCTCGGGTACTTACTTAGCTTCTCTTTTTGGTGTGAGTGTCTCTCGTGCTTGTGCATGGATTAGAGACTGGAAGGTGCAGAGACTATCCGTAACGGAGTAGGTACAGGAGGTGTGACTCCTCCTGATACCGAAGCGCCTGACACTATAAACCACATATAGTGATGATATAGTCCGACACTCTTGGCAACAGGAGAATACAGAAAGGATGAATTTCAGTGTGCCTGCCGTACTTCAGAGATTGCAGAGATTGTAGTTCGTGAAGCACAGGCAGCAATGCGAGATACACAAGATATTTTTAAATTCCGTGTTCAATTAGATACGGAAGGTAAAATAGGCCAGTCATGGAATGATTGTCACTAATGTTTGACTCAGCAATACCTATGTTACTTATCGTTACCTGTACGGCCTACACAGCATCTTTTGATGAATGTGGTAAAACTGACGGTATAACAGCCAGTGGAATAAAGGCAGTACAGGGGCGCACTGTGGCCGCAGATGACTTACCTTTAGGCACAAAGGTTATCATTGATGGTCACACTTATACCGTGGATGACCGCTTTGGTGGCGGCTACAAAAACAGAATTGATATTTACATGGACAGCAAAGCTGATGCCGTAAGGTTCGGCAGGCAGATTAAAGTTGTACAAGTAATTAAGGAGGAAAATAATGCCGAAAGCAACACTCATTTCCTACACTCAGGAGTACATGGAGGTACTTCGTACAGCCTGTAGTAAACCCTACGGCAACAACGTAACCAACAAAGGTGTCGCAGCTATACTTAAAAGCGGACATCTTTCTATCCTTGAGCATTGTTATGCCTCCTTCGAGGTTGAATGCTCAGTTCGAGTTTTAGGACAGCTAACACGGCACAGACATCTCAGCTTCACCTGTAAGTCAGCAAGAGGTAGTAACTTTGATACCTTCTATGACCCTATCAGCAAAGAGGTTTACCGCTCAGAGGATTGCTTATGCTTTTTAGGTTATGAAGATATGCTTGATGACGGTGCAGCGGAACAGGATGCTGCCTATTGGCTGCCTCAGGGTGCCATGACGGATATTGTTGTTACCGGCAATTTCCGTGCGTGGTATGAATATTTACCTAAAAGATTGTGTCGCCGTGCTATGCCGGAACACAGAGAATTGGCAGAGCTTATACACAAAGAGCTTGCCAAAGTCGCACCTGAGATTTTTGACAGGTGCTTTTTAAATTGTGAACATTGTACAGAAAGGAGTTGTGAGTTTAAACATTGACTCCATTTTATAAAAGGAAACTCTTGGAAATTGCTGTAGATAATAACTACAAAATCAGGGATGTCAAAAGATTGGATGTACTCTCAGATAAATTTGCAGCACAGGTACAACAGCATGGCGACATGTATTGTCCGTGTCAATCTAACCGCACGCCTGATACTGTATGCCCTTGCAGGTACATGAGGGAATATGGAGCGTGCCGCTGCGGACTCTTTGTGCCGGAGGATGAAAATGCCGATTGATATTTTAGAGCAGGTAGGGCGAGATAAAAAACATTTTGTACAGCTTTGCCTACCTTGCAGCAAACTCAAAAGCGGCTTAAAATTCCCTGCATTTATCTCTGAGAAACTTGATGGTGTCTTTTGTATCGCAAGGTGCTGCATGGTGCCTGATAAACCTTCTGTTCAAATTTATTCCCGGACAGGTGAAGAATACAAAAGCCTTGAGCATCTTAAACCTGAACTGTGGGAAATTGCACAGAGAACAGGTATGCCCTTTCTTATCTTTGAGGCCTACACTCCCGGTACGGAACAGCCTGTTATTTCCGGCTGGTGCCGTGATACCAAAAAGCAGCATGTTGAGGTTAAGGCATACATCCATGACGCTCTTACCGTATGGGACTTTGTAACAGGACACACTCCTGCGTATACCTATGGGCAACGCTTAGGTTGGCTTAATGGTGTCGAATGGGCAGACTTCCATTGGTGTAAACTGATACCGCAGTTCTTAATACACTCGGAGCAGGAAGCTGAGGAGTTTGCACAAAAAATATGGAACTCCGGCGGTGAAGGAGCTATTGTGCGTTATGCCCATGCGTATTACCAACCGGGTAAGCGTGACTGGACAATGGTTAAATACAAACAGGGTGTGTCTTATGACCTTGAGGTTGTAGCGTTACAGCCCGGCCACGGTAAATATGAAGGGATGCTTGGTGCACTTATCTGCCGTTTCCGTGATGGTAAAACTGTTACGGTAGGCTCCGGCCTTACAGATGAGCAACGCCGCATGTGGAGTCCTACGCCTGCCTTTCTGAACCTTGGTGATGACATCATGCACAAGATTGTACAGGTAGATGCCATGGCCGAAAGTAAAAACGGCGTTCTGCGTGAACCACGCTTCAAAGGTATGCGCTATGACAAACTGGAAGGTGATTTTTAAATTTTAAAATTAATACTTGATGCAGACATGCTCGTGTTCCGGGCATGTGCTACCTGCGAAAAAGAGATTGAGTGGTACGAAGGCTTCAGTACCTTACATTCCGAACACACAGAAGCAGAGGCACTTGTGGATGACATGGTGCAAAGCATTGTAGACAAGGTGCTTAACCACTACAAATATGAAGGCGATTATGAAATCCTCATGTGTTTCTCTGACCCTAAAGCTAACTTCCGTAAACACCTGCTGCCTACCTATAAAGCCAACAGGGCAGGTAAACGTAAACCCCTTGGCTACTACGAGGTAGTCAAATGGGTACACAAAAACTTCCGTACTTACCAAAAAGATACTCTCGAAGCTGACGATTGTGTTGGTATTTTAATGACCATCAAAGGCAACAATGCTGTGGCCGTAAGTGGCGATAAGGATTTTAAAAGTATTCCCGGTAAGTTTTATAACTTTTTGCAGGATGAATTTTACGAAATCTCAAAGGAAGAAGCAGACTACAATCATTTATACCAAACGCTCATTGGTGATACCGCAGACAACTATAAAGGCTGCCCCGGTATCGGCAGTGTAGGTGCACACAAAATCTTGGACGAGTCCCCAACATGGGAGGCTGTAGTAGCTGCCTTTGAAAAGAAAGGGCTGGATGAAGAAGAAGCACTTTTGCAGGCAAGGGTAGCTCGCATCTTAAGGGCAGAGGACTATGACTTCAAAAAGAAAGTACCGAAGATGTGGACACCTGTGTGCTCCAAAACAACTGTCACACATAAGTAGAAAACCTCTAAGCGTCACACATAATGGTAGATAGTAGTAACTAAAAGTAAACTCACAGTTGTCTTAGGTAAACCTTAATTATTGATTATAATAAATAACCATAATTAAATACCTAAGATAACCTAAGGTAACAAGGAGGTAACAATTATTACAATCGAAGATGAACTTAAAATACCTGTAGTGCCTAAGTACGTTGTAGATTATTTAGAGAGTGTGTATACACCAGCTCTTTTGATAAACGCTACGGGCTTAGGTAACAATGATGAACGCATAGGCTACCTTAAAGGTACTTATGATGTCATCAACAGGTTAAAGAGCCTATCCAAAAGGGAGGACTGATAAAAATTTGTGGCTTATTTAAAACTCCAAAAATCAGTACGCCGCAGGTGACAACCACAGCAGCACAGCTTGTACCATCTACAGCCGCAGAGGAACCTGAGAGTGCTCAGTATGGTGGCACAGAAGATACCTTTAATAAACGCAAAGGCCGTGACTCCCTCAAAATCAACCTCAACAGAGGTACAGGCTACAACCCTGTAAATTATTGATAAAGGAGAGATAAACATGTGTGGAAGCAAACCAAAAGTAAAGGTTGAAGAAGTGGAAGCTGCTCCGGCAGCCGCACCTGTAGCTGCCCCGGTGGAAACACAAACTACCAATATTGAAACTGAAGGACAGAAACGTAAACGCAAAGCAAAAGGCAAAAGACGCTTATTGATTAATCCTTCGGGCGGTGGCGGTAGCGGCACTGGTGTAAACGTATAATGACCGACAGCAAATATTCTTTCATTGACATTACAGACCCTCAGCGTGAGAAAGCAAAGGCTGTGTATGAACGCCTGAAATCAGTGCGTGATGCTTACACAAAAAGAGCTGAGGACTGCGCTGCAATGACAATTCCCTCATTGTTTCCTAAAGAGTCTGATAGTGAAAGTACAGAATACATGGTGCCTAATCAAAGTTTAGGTGCTCGTGGTGTAAATAACCTATCAAGCAAATTACTTTTAGCACTATTACCGCCTAACAGCCCATTCTTCCGGCTGTCTATTTCTGATAAAGTCCTTGCCCAGCTTGCAGCACAACAGGGTGGGGATAAAGTCAAACAGCAAATCGAACAGGCCTTACTACAAATTGAACAGCGTATCATCAAGTATATAGAAACAAGACAGATACGAGTCACAATCAAAGAAGCTCTCAATCAGCTTATTGTGGCCGGTAACTGTCTTTTATTTTTGCCTCCAAAAGAAGGCGGTGCAAAACTCTATAGACTTTCCAATTATGTGCTGCAACGTGATGCGCTCGGTGAGGTTATTCAGATTGTAGCTATGGACACTGTGTCCTTTGCGACACTCCCGGAAAACTTAAAGGCTCTCGTTGTAACTGATGGTAACATTCCGCAGCCTGAGGAACAGTATCAAATCTATACACATGTGTATAGAGATGGTGACGAACACTATAAATCCTATCAGGAACTTAATGGTGAAGTTATCGAAGGCTCGGAGCAGACCTATCCGGCAGAGAAAACTCCGTGGATTGCCCTGAGGCTCATTAAGGTTGATGGTGAAAGCTACGGACGCTCTTTCGTTGAGGAATACCTTGGCGACCTGCAAAACTATGATGCCCACTCTGAGGCACTGCGTAATTTTGCAGCGGTTACATCCAATATCTTTTTCCTTGTAAATCCTGCTGGTATTACACAGCCTCGTAATCTTGCCAAAGCAAGGGCAGGTGCCTTTGTGCCCGGCAGGCCTGAGGATGTGCAGGCAATACAACTCAACAAACTCAATGACCTCAATGTTACCAAAGCGTACCTTGATGGCCTTGAGCAACGCCTTTCTTATGTGTTCATGCTCAACAGTGCTGTGCAGCGTAATGCAGAACGTGTTACCGCAGAAGAAATCCGTTATGTAGCAGGTGAACTGGAAGATACCCTTGGTGGTACTTACAGCATACTTTCACAGGAACTTCAGCTTCCGCTTGTACGTCGCCTGATGGCGCAGCTCGAAGCTAACGGAGAGATACCGCCACTACCTGAAGGTGCTGTAGACCCCACAATCACAACAGGCATGGAAGCACTTGGGCGTGGCCATGACCTTAACAAACTTATTATGTTTAAAGACTTTATTGCTCAGATACCTGATGCTGCCTCCATGATTAAGATGGACAGCCTTGTGCTCATGGTGGCTACATCACTTGGCCTTGATACCACAGGCCTCATCAAGACACCTGAGGAAATTCAGGCAGAACAGCAGCAGGCAATGGCAATGCAAATGGCGCAGGCGGCAATTCCTAATGCAACTAAAGGCATGATGGATGCAGCCAATGCACAACCCACAGAATAACAAACTAAGGAGGAACACATGTCCGAAATTGAAGTACAGGTTGAAGATAACCTGACCAACGAAGAAACCGAAGTTCAGGAAACACAACCTGAACAGCAGGAAACCGCTAACACCGAAGAAGGTACAGCGGCAGAACAGGAACCTGAAGCTGGTGGTGAAGGTGAGAAAACCGAAGAAGAAGCTGCCGTAGAGCAGGGCGTAAAGGAACAGCAGCAGGCCGTTGAGGATGCTAAAGGTGTCCTGAGTGAAAAAGGCCTTGATTATGATGCTCTCACCAAAGAGTATGAAGAACACGGCGCACTCAGTAATCAAACCTATGCTGACCTTGCAAAAGCAGGCTTCTCCAAAAACATGGTTGATACCTTTATTGCTGGTATCGAAGCAGCTAATGACCGCTTTGTAAATGCTGTGTATGGCTACGCAGGCGGCGAAGTTGAATACCAAAAAGTAGCACAGTATATCGGTTCTAAAGGTAAAGCTGATGTAGACAGCTTCAACGCACTTTTGGAAACCGGCAATCTCTCTGCAATCAAAATGGTAATTGCAGGCGCAAAAGCAGAAATGACCCTGCGTAACGGCACTGTAAATCCGTCTGTAATCGGTGGTGCTGCTGGTGTACAGGTTGGTGGTTATGCTAATGAAATGGAAATGACCAAAGCAATGAGTGACCCTCGCTATGGTGTAGATGAAGCATACACTAAAACTGTACAGGAAAAACTTTCTAAATCTGCATTTATCAGCTTCAACGGTAAATAACCTTATGTAACTTTAAGGCATCCTTAGGGATGTCTTTTTGTATTTTTAAAGCCAAACATTTTAAAAACGAAAGGATGATTATTAACTTGGCAACCTCTATTGTAATTTCTTCGCCGGGCTTAGACACTAATAACTCCGGCTCCGGCGCACTCAAAATGTTTCTTACTCAGTTCGGTGGTGAAGTGCTTACCGCATACCGCCGTGCATCCGTAACCCTTGGCCGACACATGGAACGCTCCATTTCCTCCGGCAAGGCTGCAAACTTCCCTGTACTTGGCCGTAAAGCTGCCGCTTACTTGGCACCGGGTAACTCCTTGGATGACCTGCGTGCTGCCGAACAGCAAACTGAAGTAACTATTCAGATTGACGGTTTGCTGACCGCAGACACTGTAATCACTGACCTGTACGAAGCTATGAACCACTATGATGTACGCAGCGAATACGCATATCAGATTGGTGAAGCACTCGCTATGGCACGTGACGGTGGCCTCTTGGCTGAAATTGCCAAACTGGTAGTAGCAGACAAAGAACTCCTGCCCGGTCTTGGTAAAGGTAAAATCATTACCCGTACCGTTACTGGCGGTCTTGCTTCTGAGTCCGAAGCACTTGGTAAAGCCATTGTGTCCATGCTGCTCGAAGCTAAAACCGCTATGTCCAACAACTATGTGCCGAATGAAGGCCGTGTATGCTACATGCTGCCGGTATGCGTAAACGCACTGGTAGCATCCAAAGACGCTATCAACCGTGACTTTGGCGCAGTGGCAACTATTGTTGACGCTAAGGTAGCTCGCATTGCAGGCATTGATGTTGTCGAATGTCCTCACCTGACCGTGGGTGGTGTTACCAAAGCTGGTGCTAAACCTGATGGCCTCATTCAGGGTGAAGGCCATATCTTCCCGGCAGACTACAAAGATAAGTGCGCCTTCCTCGTTGCTCACCGCAGCACTGTAGGTACTCTTACTCTTAAATCTTTTGCCCTCGAACATGCACGCCGCATTGAATATCAGGCTGACCATATCGTTGGTAAATACGCTATCGGTCAGGCAGGCCTGCGTCCTGAAGCAGCCTTCATGGGCGTAATTGAAACTGGCGAATAATAGCCATTAACTTAGGGAGAGGGCTTCGGCTTTCTCCCTATTTTTTCCCTGATATGAAAGGATAATTGAATATGCAAATAACAGCAATTACAGAACTTGATGCAGTGAATGAGATGCTCAGCGTTATAGGTGAGTCGCCAATCAACACCTTAGAGAACCTTCAGAACATAGACGCTATCAATGCACTGCGTATACTGCGCCTTGTCAACAGGCAGGAACAGGCTCGTGGCTGGTCATTTAATATCATTTCAAGCCTCACCTTAAATCCTGATGTGCTTACCAAAAAGATACGCTGGCAGGATAACTACCTTTTCTTAAAGGGTGCTAATGGTGAGAAACTCATCCGTAACGGTGAGTATGTCAAAGACCTTGCCAATGATAAAACCAGCTTTACTGAACCAGTAACCTGTGAAGCAATACTGCTTGTGCCTTTTGAGGAAATGCCGGATGCCATGCGCTCCTATATAATTGCTAAGGCAGCAGTAGCGTTTCAAACAAGGTACTTCAACTCACCTGAGCTGACACAGATAACAGCGCAGACGCTTAACGAAACATGGATGCGCTTACAGGAATATGAAATGACCAACAATGATTTTAATATGTTGGATAACATGGATGTAAGTGCGCTGAAGGAGCGGTAACACATGAGCTTAATAACACAGGAAATCAAAAACCTTGTGGCCGGTGTAAGTCAGCAGCCTGCTATCCTCAGACATCCTGAGCAGCTCGAACAGCAGCTTAATGGCTTCTCAAGTGAAGCAGCAGGCTTACAAAAAAGGCCGCCCAGCATCCACATTGCAAACCTCGGTTTAACTATTGCCGACATAGATAAACCGCTGGTACACTTCATCAACCGTGATGCCAGCGAAAAGTATGTTGTAATTTTTACCGGTAATGACCTTGTTGTGTATGACCTTGCCGGTAACAAAAAGACTGTAAAGTTTGAAGGTAATGCAAAAAACTACCTTACCAACACACAACCCCGGCAGGCACTTCGCTGTCTTACTATTGCTGACTACACGTTTATTGTAAATCGCAATAAAGTAGTCGCAATGTCCGAAAGTAAAACTGCTGATGTGTGGAAAACGCAGGGTGCACTGGTCAATATCAAAAGTGGTCAGTACGGACGAACTTACCGCATTAATATTAATGGCAGCACTGTAGCTTCCCATACAACTCCTGATGGCTCCGATAAGTCACACACAAGTCAGATTGCTACAGACTACATAGCCAACCAGCTTGCCTCAAAGGCTCGTGAAGCAGGTTATACAGTAACTACAGGCTCAAGCTGGCTCTATCTCACAAAACTGGATGGCAGCGGTAAAACAACAATCACATCAGTAAATGTGTATGATGGTTATAATAATCAGGCTGCCTTTGGCTTTTTCCATACTACTCAGAAGTTTTCCAATCTGCCCTCCTCGGCACCTGAAGGCTTCATTGTGAAAGTTGCAGGTGAAGAAGGTAGCAGCACGGATGACTACTATGTACGTTATGATACTGATGAGGGTGTATGGATTGAATGTGCAAAACCTGATATTCTAAACGGTTTTGATGCAGCTACCATGCCGCATGTGCTTGTGCGTGAGGCAGACGGCACATTTACCTTTAAGGAGGCTGAGTGGGACGAAAGGGAGATAGGGGATGATGACTCTAACCCTGTGCCCAGCTTTATTGACTACAACATCAATGATATTTTCTTCTACCGCAACCGCCTTGGTGTAATTGCAGGTGAAAATGTAATCCTTACACGCAGCGCAGAGTTCTTCAATTTTTGGATGACCTCGGCACTTGAGGTACAGGACACTGACCCCATTGACCTTGCTGTCAGTGATAACCGCATTGCTACCCTTGTGTACGCAGTGCCTTATGATGAAGATTGTGTTCTGTTCAGCCGTGAGGCTCAGTTCATGCTTCAGGCCAATGGCGTACTTACTCCTAAGGATGCCGTGGTATCCTCGCCGGTAACTCACTTTGGCTCATCCGAAAAAGCAAAGCCCACATGTGCAGGGCGTTACCTGTACTTCCCGGCAGAGCGCAGCCAGTACACAACGGTGCGTGAGTTCTTCACTGCTGCCGATAACACAGACCGTAAGGATGCACAGGATATTACTTCACATATTCCTAACTACATTCCCAACGGTGTATATAAACTTATTCCGTCCACTACAGAGAATGTGTTGATGTTCTTAACGGAAGGTGCAGAAAACAAAATGTACCTTTATAAATACCTCTTTGTAGACTCCATCCGCCAGCAGGCCGCATGGTCAGAGTGGGATTTTTCAGACCGCATTATCGGTGCTGATTTTATCGACTCCTACCTGTACCTTTTAATTGACCGTAATGGCGAACTTTGTATTGAACGCATTTCTTTTACTTACAATACAAATGACTTTGACACAGAACCTTATCGTGTCTTTTTGGATAGAAAAGTTACCTATACCATACCTTCAGGTGCCTACAATGAAATCACAGGTACTACATCAATCACACTGTCTAATGTGTATGATGACATCACGGAAACCACGTTTACCAAAAGTAATGAACAAGGCTACAGCTTGGTAGATGAAGAAGGTGGTTATGTAACGGCCAATGGCAACACCATTACCCTCGAAGGTAATCAGGAAAACAAAAAGGTTACTATAGGCCGCAACTACTTATTTAAAATTACTTTATCTCCTTTAATGATTAAAACTACCGGGCAGGATGGTGGTACTCGCTCCATTACTGACGGCAGATTAAACCTTAAATATTTTTGGGTAAACTACAATGAAACAGGGTATTTTAAAATCACAGTAAATCATCATGATAAAAATACCTATGTTTATGAAAATACTTCTCGCATCCTTGACCTTGCCAATAACAAACTTAATACCCTTCCTTTCAATACTGATAAATTTAAAGTACCAGTGCAAAGCCTTAATACAAACTGTACAATCACCGTAGAGAGTGATGCGCCCAACCCTGTAGCACTTATCGGTGCAGGCTGGATAGGCGATTATTACAGGAGCACAAAGCAATACTAACTATCCGTATGCTTACTGTTAAGTACCTCGTGGACTTCATGGAGCACGCACGCCCTGAGGACTTACAGGAGGTACTTGTTGGCAGTGGCCGGAGCTTTGCTGATTGTCCGCTTACAGACTTGGTAAAAGCAGGTAATCTTTGCCTTGTTGATGCCGAAACAGATTGTGTCCATGCCATTGGTGGTATTGCCAATGATAATGTGATATGGATGCTATGTACTGATAAGGTAGAGCAGGAACCTATTAAATTTTTGAGGTTCTGCAAAGAAACACTGAGTTACCTCTTGGCTGACAAAAAGGTACTATACAACACAGTATGGAAGGAAAATAAACTACATGTTAAATGGCTTAAATGGATGGGTGCTAAATTTATAAAAGAAACAGATACACATATTTTGTTTACCTTTAGAAAGGAGGAAGCGGATGTGTGACTTTGGAACTGCTGTAGGAACCACTTTGCAGGTAGGTGGTATGCTCCTTGGACAGCGTGCTACAGCAAAGGCAGCACAGGCTCAGCTTGATGCTCAGGCAAAAAGTGCTATTACAGAAATGAATTATGCGTTTCAAAATTATGAAATGGAACGTACAGATGCCTTTGATACTGCTGTAGCTGAAATCAGTAAAATCAGACAGAACTCCATGCAGCTCAACAGTGGTGTAAAAGCTGCTGTCAATGAGAGTATGAGTGGCCGCACAGCGAACCTTTTGGTACGCAGTGTTGAAGGTGATACCGCTCGTGCTGTAGCTTCTGTTAAAGATAACTACCAACGTAAATCTAATGAGATTGACCTTAACAAAGAAACCACGCTTAAATCCACAAAATCTTATATTGATAGCCTCAACGCCTCGGCTCCTAAAATGCCGTCAGCACTCAGTAATATCATTGGTATCGGTGCTACAGTTTTGGGTAACACCACGGCAGCACTTGGCCGTAAGAACGCTGTGTTGTCACAAGGCTATGAGTGGGATTGGTGGAATGGTGGTGCTAAACTTGGTAAAAGCAATACCGGCAAAACTTATGTAGGTAATATACCATTATCTGCTTATAACGCCGGTCAGAAAGGACGTGTACAATGGCTGTAAGTGATGCAATCGGCACTCAACGCCAATTTACAACGCAGCCACAAGACCCATATAACAGACGGCTCCGCCCCCTTCGTGTACCTGTAGGTGACTACAGCGGCGCAATGGGGGACGCTGCTGCTCTTGCTAATTCTTTGGGTATACTTGGCGGCGCAATTATAAATGAAACAGCGGCACGAGAAGAACGCCGCAAACAATATGCAGACCTGAGTAAACACATCATCAATGAAGCAACTCCTGATGACATGGAGAAACTCAGGAGCATTGAGATTTTAAATAAATATCATCCTGATTATAACCTTTCTGATAATCCGTATGCCGTGGCTAACGTAGAACGTGCCAAAGGTAAGATTTTAACAGAGCGTGTTAAATCAGAATTTGAAAATGATACCACAATATATCAGACATCTGAGGAAGCAGTAAAGGCCTTTGAGGATAATCTGAGAGCAGCTCGTGATGAATATGCCGGGCAATCTGATAACCTTTTTGCTTTTGATGAAGGTGTATTTGCTACCCATGTCAATGATGTAATTGCTGTAGCAAACAAACAACGTAAAGATAAATCAGAACGCATAAAACAAGAGAGCATTGGTACTGCGCTCGCAGAAGGTTCAGGCCTTGCTCTTAACTCGCTTACCATGCCAGTGGATGTGTGGAAGGAAGCAGTCCGTGCACAGGCTAATAAAATCCGTACCTATGGTTGGGATAATAAAGAAGTCCGCTCCTATTGGGATAACTTTCTTACCGAAACAGCTCGTAGTTCCGGCAGTGAAGAATATCTTGACGCATTAAAAGATATTGTAATTTTCAGTGATGGTGATAACGATTTTACTATAGGTAATCAGATTAGCTACAGCGATAAAATGTATATTGCTGGTGCAAGAGCAGGTTTTCTTAATTATGAAAAATTAAGAGGTATCAATGAACAGGCTTATGCTTGTCAAAATATTGAGGAACTTAATAAGTTTTATGATGACTTAGCCTTTAATACAGATAGAGTTACCTTTGAGGCTGCTATGAGAAACAGACCTGCAATACAAAAGGCAATCGAAAACCGTACTTTAAAAATGCAGACAGCTCGTGCTATTCAATCAGCTCAAGGTGACTTAAACACTTATAACTACAATAACTGGCGTGCACAAACCTATGCTTACATGTCAGGTAATCAATATGATGCAAACGGTACACCTGTAGGTAAAGTAAGTGTTTCTTATTTAAAAGCTGATGGAACTTTAGGCACACGGCAGGCTACTTACGAAGATATTGCACCTTTCATTGAAACTGAAATATCTAACATCTATGCAGATAATAGTCTGTCTGAAACTGAGAAAGATAAAAAGGTATGCAAAATGTTGGCTATGAGTGCCAACAGACCTTATTTCAATTATATTTCTGAACAGGCAATGTCTGAACTTGATACACTTTCAGGTAATTTACCTAAAGATGCCAATGGTAACTTAGAGTTACCTCAGAATTTAACTACAGTGCTGCGTTTGCGTAACAGTGCAGGTAACTTTGCGGAACTCGGTATGAAATCTGCTGACCTTGCAAAGATTGATACACTGCGTTTACTACAAACTCACTTTGGTTATAACAGAGGTATTGAAGTGTATGCCAACGCAAAAGATACTTTGGCAGACGGTATCAGCTTAAAGGCTTATGAAGCAAAAGCAGGTAGGATGTCCATACCTGTCCGCTTTATGAACCTTGAGGGACAAGAGGTATCGCTCAGTGACTTACCGCAGGGTGTAGCTGAACAACAGGCACAGAAAATGTATCCTTGGTTGGCTGCATGTGGTTTTGGTGATGCAGAGATTAAAAACATGATTGCTGAAGGCTTCCGTCAAAACTATTATGAATATAAAGGTGCAGTCATTCCTCGTGCTGTGTTTGAGGACTTTAACCCTCAAATAGCTAAAAATGGTCTTGACTGGATTGTAGAAACATATCGTAAGAATAACGGTATGGATGATGAAGATGGCCTGCAAATTTATTGGGATAATACCAATAATGAACTTGTGCTTTATTCATGGGCAGCAGGTACACAGCAATTTGATACTGATGCACTAATCAACCAGTTTGAGTATGCACAAGAGGAATATAATAAATCGGTTCAAAGTAAGAATACAACGCTTGCAAAAGCTAATAAAACAAAAGAAGTAAGTAATATCGCTTATGATATATGGCGGCAGATTAGAGCAGCAAAGGAGGCTGAAAGGCAATGAATGGTAGAGAAAGGGCGCAATATATTCATGACCGCCTTTTAAATAAATATCAGGAAACTCTGCCGGTTGATTGGATATTCGGTCAGATGGCTCATGAAACAGCTAACTTTACCAGCGACCTTGCTGTCAATCATTTCAACTTTGGCGGTTTAACACAGCCGGAACCTAATGGACTTCCTCAGCCTGACGGTTCATTGTTTTATAAATCTTTTGCTAATGAGATGGAAGGCTTAGATTATTTTGCAGACTATTTGCATTTATATAAGTCTGATGGGATTTTTGAAGCTAAAAACCCTGTAGAGTATGCTGCCGCTTTAAAACATGGTGGTTGGTATACTGATGCTCCTGAGAATTATGCACAAGGTATCATTAGCCATATCAATCAGGATGGTAGTTATGGCGGCCTTGTAAATGAAATGACAGGCCGTAACACTGGCGTAGCTAATGCAGAGCTTCTACCAGCTTATTCTATGGAAAATCTTAACGCAGAAGAACCTGATTTTATGGATAAACTTGTGCATCCAATTATGGAGTCACCGGTTGTAAAAACACTGCGTGTTGGGCTTATGCAGGAAGATAATCCGGCAGAACGTGATTATACGTTTACACAGGATGATATTGACCTTGTAAACAAAGAGTTTAATGGAGATATAGCTTCACAAAACTTCATTTATTCGCATGCACATTCGCATGACCAATTATTGAATTTAATTCAGATGCAGCGTGAAACTGTAGCAATGGAGAAAGCTATCTCTAATTCTTCCTATGGTGTGGGTACTGTAGGTTCTTTTATTGGTAATGTTGTGGCTGAAGCACTTAACCCTTTAAACTACCTTTCGTTGGGTATTATCAATAAAGGCAGCCTTATACAAAAAGTTTTAAAAAGTGCTGCGTTTAACGGCGCAGTCAATACAGCAGATGCTGAACTCCGTACAGGCCTGACAGGTATTGAGCAGAACCTTGTCAGCTCTGCGGCAATCGGTGCAGCTGTGGGTGGTGTAATGCCTGTGTTTGCTAATCTTGCAAAACAAGGTGCTAATGCGCTGGTACGAGATGCCGCTCAGAAATCCACAGATGACCTTATGGAACTTAAAGGTGCAGCAGATAGTGTACTTCAGGCTAAACCGCCAACAAAAGCAAAAATATGGAAGCGCATTAACAACCTTGCAGATAAAAACTATAAAGCAGCTAATGAACGCTTGCAGGTGCTTATGGATAACGGTAATGCTCTTGTGGTGCCTAAGGCTTCCCTAAAGGTACTCAGCAGACTTCTGCGTACCGAACTTCCTGACAGTACAAGGGCATTGTATACTGGCAACACTACACTCTTTGTAAAAGAAGCAGTAGAAGGCATGAACACCAAAACCTTCGATAATTTACTATTGCATGAAATTGGTGTGCATGGCCTCCCTCAGCAACTTAAAGAACCTGTTTTGAATTTTGTGCGTAAACAAATGGAAAAACCAAAAGGGCTGTGGCGTGAGGCACTTGACCGTGCTACAGCAGCAACCGGCAAGGGAGAAACAGTTGACCCTGAGGAAGTTTTAGGTTATTGGGCGGAACTTCGTGGTGATGACCCTAAAGGTGGTTTTCTTACCGATATTACAGATAGGTTCAATAAGATGCTCGGCCGTACAGATATGACTAATAAAGAAGTTTTGGACATCTTAAAGAAAAATAGAGATGACATTGTGTATGCCAAAGAAGCTCCCGGTGATGTGGTCAAATTGTCAGCTGATGGAGATGTAACACCTAATAGCGTGGTACGCCTTGGTTATGATGAAAGACCTAAACAAAACTGGATAGCACGTAAATTTGAGGATAGTTGGTTGTATGGTACACCTTTCGGTAAACTTACAAACTCAAAACTTAAATATGCAAGGCAAATAGGCCGACTCCTCTTTTCTGATGCTCGTATGCGTGATAACAATGTGGGCATGTCTGCTGAAGATGTCCTTGCTCATACACAAGGTCAAATTAATATTCCTTATAAGAAATTCCTCGAAACTTATCGTAACTATATGTGGAAGCAACATCATTTTGCTATGTTTCGTCCTAAGCATGTAGAAGCTCTAAATAAACAGATTATGCTTGCTCATGATTATATTTATGCAGGACACTCATTACCTGAAGGAATGGAGCTGACAGATGAAGTACGCCAACTCGCAAAACTCTTAAATGATGTTGAAGCAATGGAAATAAAACTTGCTAAGGATAGTGGCTACATTACTGACCCTGCTTGGGAAAACCTTGATAAAGGTACACGCCGTGTGTTTAATCAGGAGAAATGGTTAAACTTTGTAACGGAGTATAAAGGAGATGATGGTGTAGAGCGTGCTAAGAAAGACCTTGAAGAATACTTCTATATGGCAGGGTATTTAAAGAGAGAAGAAAACAGAGCATTGCTCCAAAAACAAATAGATGCTGAAAATGCAGATAAACTTGCTGCTTACGAAAAGGCGTCCAAAAATAATCCTGAATTACCTCCGCCTGAACTGCGTGAGATGACGGATAAAGACCTTGACGATTTTATTCGTTCTGAAGCAAAGAAAACTGCTGAAGGTTATATTGATATGGACACCAGCAATTTCTCAGCCGCTAAAGATGGCGACAACGCTGTTATGCCGTGGATGCGGCACCGTATGCACATGGACACATCTTTTGCTACGGTGTTAAATGGTAGACGCTTTAGCTTTGATGATAACCTGCGAAGTTATGACCTGCAACTTATCTTACAACGTACAACACGCCGTTGGGCAGGTGAAATAGCGTTACATACTGTGTTTAATGGTAAAACTGCTTTCAATACTATTGAAGGCGGCAGCAAAGCACTGGATAATACTATCGAAAATTACAGACAGATGCTTATTAAAGAAGGTAAACAACGTGTCTATGCAGGTGGCATGAAGCAATCTGAAGTGGATGAGATGGTAGAGATATTTGATGAAAGTATCCGTGACATCAAAGGCCTTCCTCCTAACAGTAGTAAAGGTATGCTGTCTTACGGAGCTGATATTCTCCGTAATGCTACTTATGCTCGTGTTGGTGGTAACATGGCACTTAACCAAAAGATGGACTTTGGTAATGCTATAGCCTATACAGGTTTGCGTGTGCTGACATCTATGCTGCCTTATGGTAAACTTTTGCAAAAGAGATTTTACGGTAAAAATTACTTTGAAGCGGCATCTGAAGCAACAGTAAAACTTATGGGTGAAGATTTAAGGGATTTAAACTTTGCGTTTGCAAACCTTTGGAACTCACGCCGTGGCTCGTATTTTGTAAATGGTTCCGCATTGGATACTATCAATAACATTGTGGGTACTTCTGCTGAAATCGCAAATAAAATTACAGGCCTCGGAAATCTTACAACTCGTATGGTGCGTGATGCTCGTATATTTACCTATATGGATTTAACAAGAGCAGTTAAAAGTTTTGAATTAACAGAATATGGATACAAGATGCGTGATACCTTTGGAATGTTTGGTAGCCGTACTCCTTTTTCTCAACGCAAACTTGCAGCAGCAGGTATTCATGATAAAAAGAAATTTTTTACGGAACTAAAAGGTTACTTAAAGGAAGATGGGCAACTTGATGTAGATAAACTTGCTGCTGAAAATCCTACGTTACACGCTCATGTTTGGAAACTGATTGATAATCAGGCGAAACGTGCTGTAGTAGAACCCACTATCGGCAATAAGAACATCCGTGCTTCTTCCAATAGCTTCTTCAAAATCCTGTTTCAATTTAAAAACTTTGCTTTCTATGCTACAAATTCACAGGCCTTCCGTAAACTTTCTAATCGTGAGCGTGAGGACTTCCTGTCAACAGCATACGAAACCGCTTTTGCAGCAGGTATCACTTACCTTGGTATTTTGGGTGCTGCTTATTCTAAACACTGGAATAACGAAGCAGACCGTCAAAGTTACATTGATAAGCGTACTGATGACTTCCTGTGGGGTGTGGCAACACGTTCAGGAACTATAGGTTCTCCTATAGCCTTTGCGGTAGACTTTGCAGACACAATGGGCTGGAAACAATCTTTTCGTACCACATCCGGTAGCAGCAGGTACGCTAATAATGGTGACTTGATAACTACAGCAGCGAGAGGTGTAGCACAGTCCCCAGCTCTTGAAACTCTATCCCTGATGCTGCAAAATGCTTATGGATATTATGATACAGGCCTTACACAAGAGAATATTAAAGACACAGCTAAAATTTATATACCTGCTAATAACAACTACTTTATGGCAGGTGTATTAAATAATATGATTGAGTCATTTGATATTCCTGAGAAATAATGTTACACTGTTTATAGGAGGTTACGGCCATGAAAAAGTTTAAGAAATTTATCTACGGACTAATTGATAACATTTTGGCAATTTTAGAATGGCTAAGAGTATGACCTCACTATAAACAGGCCGGTGATATTATGATTAAGAAGGTTTTTATAACGCTTTTACTATTACTTAACTGTAGCGTTACTTCCGCAATGGGACTTCGTTTTGTTGGTATGACAGATGATGGAACATCATTTTATATAGATAAAGGTAGTATTTCTTATTTCAGTATTTTTGACGAGAAACGCCCTGAAAACAATCGTATAGCAGGCTGCTATTATGAATTAATTTTCATAAAAAATGGTGAAAAAACAGGTGCAGAGATTATACAAAGTTTTGATGAAAAAGGACGTTTAATAGCTCGTAATCTTTTTATCAATGCTTGGATAGATGGAGAAAAACACCGTTGTTTTATAGATGCGCCTGATTGGCAACTTGTAAATACTAATGACCCTATTCAACAAAAAATATTAGCGACTATTGCAGAAAACCTTGAAAGCTATAAAAAGTAATGAAAAGTATAAATAAATAATAAACTCACAACCCTAACCACTTGTCCACTACATGGGCAGGTGGTTTTCTTATTTTCTGAACAGAAAGGAGTGCATAACAATAGCAAGCACAGAATTAAAAACCTCAGTTACCTATGAGGCCATAGGGGAACAAACGGTATTCAATATTCCCTTCGACTATCTCCGTAATTCCTTTGTAAAGGCAAAGATAGGTGATGATGGGGAGCCTATGGAATACGGAACGGACTATGAGGTTGCTAATAGGCAGATAACTTTTACTACGGCACCTGTAGGTATGCTCTATGTCTACAGGGAAACACCTACAGACCGTATGGTACAATTCATGGAAGGTAGTGTCCTCAAAGCTAATGATATGAATATTTCTACTCTCCAACAACTCCATATTATTGAAGAAAATGAGGACTGGATGATAGATAATTCATTTGGTACAAATGAAGATAAAAATTGGGATGCTAAAGACCGCCGCATTATAAACACGGCTGACCCTGTGGATGCACAGGATGTAGTAACTAAACACTACATGGAAACTGTACAGAACGGTTTTGTACAGCAGAATACTGCGCTTAAAGATGAGGCTACAAAACAGGCTAATATTGCTACCCAAAAGGCGCATCTTGCTACCGAAAAGGCTGACACAGCAACCCAGCAGGCTGATAGGGCACAAGCGTGGGCTGAGAGTGAAGAAAGCCCTGACGGAGAACCTGATAGTAAGTCCTCTAAAACTTGGGCAGAAGAAGCAGCAACATCTGCATCTAAAGCTGAAACGATTAGTAATAAATATGGAAATTTAGACGAAGCAATAGAAAATGTAGAAAACATTGCAACAAACGTAAACGTGTTTATTCCAAACGTTAATGAAAATGGCGTTCTTAGCTGGACGAATAAAGCCGATTTAGAAAATCCGCAAAGCGTTAATATTACAGGCCCACAAGGTGTTCAGGGGCCACAGGGCATACAAGGACCACAGGGAAATATTGGACCACAGGGACCACAAGGTATACAAGGCCAGCAAGGTCAACAAGGACCTATTGGTTTAACTGGACCGCAAGGTGAAACTGGACCGCAAGGGCCGCAAGGTATACAAGGACCAAAGGGTGAGAAAGGCGACAAGGGTGACCAAGGACCAAGCGGTGTGCAGGTAAACGTAGATGAGCATTATTGCTTTGAAGTTAATGCAGATGGACATTTATTGTTACATTATGATGATAATGCTACTGCGCCGAATTTTAACATAGATGATAATGGGCATTTAATTTATGAAATAGGAGATGAATAATCATGGCAACAGTTGATTTAGGATTAGTAAAAGGACCGAAAGGGGACAAAGGAGATACCGGTGCAACCGGACCACAGGGACCGATGGGGCCGGAAGGACCACAAGGCCCGGTTGGTGAAACTGGTCCGCAGGGTGCAACTGGTGCGCAGGGTCCGCAAGGTGTCAAAGGAGATACTGGTGCACAAGGACCGCAGGGCGAACAAGGAGAACAGGGACCGCAAGGATTGCAGGGTAATCAAGGACCAAAAGGTGACCCAGGTGCTTATTTCACGCCAAGCGTTGATGATAGTGGCAACCTTAGCTGGACAAATAACGGTAATTTAGAAAACCCTACTACTAAAAATATTAAAGGACCAAAGGGCGATACTGGACCACAAGGACCGGCAGGACTGGCAGGAGAGAATGTACCGGTCGGCATCATATTACCTTTTGCAGGCAACACAATACCCGAAGGCTTTTTAGCTTGTAACGGTGCAGCTGTAAGCCGTACAACATACAGTGCATTATTTAGTGCTATTGGTACTACTTACGGCGGTGGTGACGGAAGCAGTACATTTAACGTACCACAAATCGAAGATAACAGATTCTTGGAATTTAGCAGTACACGTGGAACGAAGAAAAACGCAGGGCTACCGAATATTACTGGCAAATTTGGGCGATTATCGTCAGAATTTACAAACGCCAATGGCGCTTTTGCTTTAGCTGATGCTGCAAATTATAATTTAGGCTTTGGCAATAGTTATTATGGCCCAAACATGTACAATGTCTCATTTAATGCACGTAATTCAAGTTCAATTTACGGTGCAGCAAATACTGTACAGCCGAAGTCTTTAACAGTAAGGGCAATTATTAAATATTAAGGTGGGGATGAAATTATGAACGTATATAAATATAACGATAACGGTGAATATATTGGAACAGAAGAAGCACTGCTTGACCCGTTAGAAACAGAACAGCAAGAAAAAGAAGTTTATTTGCTGCCTGCAAATGCTACATTTACAGACCCGCCTGCCGAAAAGGAATGTTATGTAAATGTATGGAATGGCGAAGCGTGGGAACAGGTGGAAGATAACAGGGGCGTTGAATATTGGTTGCCCGAAGATAAATTCGGCGCACCTGCCCGTGAAATGAAAGAATTAGGCGCACTGCCCGAAGGAGCAACACTTACGCCGCCCGAACAGACGCAGGAAGAAAAAAATCAAGATGAAGCCAACAAAGCAAAATCGAAGTTAAACAGCCTTGCTGTTACTGCAATGATGGCGACTTTGGCAGGCGGTGATATTACCGCACAAAAAACGGAATATCAATCCAACATCATGGCTTTAAGTGATGATGTTGCAGTTTTAATTCCTGAAGTATACCCGGTGTGGTCAGCTGACAGCGTGGAATACAAAAAGGATGACCGTGTTACCTATAATGATATCCTGTACAGAGTTCTTACCGACCATACCTCTCAGGCCTCTTGGACTCCTACAGATGCACCGTCCCTGTTCGTAAAGGTACTTACTTCTGATAATGAAATCCTTGATTGGGAACAGCCGTCCGCAGATAATGCCTACATGACAGGCGATAAAGTGCGTTACAACGGCAAGGTATACGAAAGCCTTATTGATAATAACGTATGGGCACCTGATGCTTACCCGGATGGCTGGAAGGAAATCACTGAGGAATAATCTATGAATGATAATGAAAACTTAAATGATGAACTCATCCGGGCGTCAATTCCGGTAGGTGTCAGCACTGTGTCCCTTTTTGGGATGCAGCTTGCTGACATTCTTTATTTAATGACTATTTTATACACGTTTACGCAAATGTGCTGCCTTGTGTATAAAACGGTTAAATGTAAAAAATGCAAGGAGGGTAATAAAAATGAATAATGAGGAAATTTTCTTATGTTTAATTAAAGGTTTAGTAGACTTTGTTGCTGCTGCATCTTCTGTAGTTGTTGGTGTAGTAATTGCTCATTTATATTTTTTAAATTGAAAGGATGATAATACATGAAACTTTCAGAACACTTTGACTCCTCGGAGTTCGCCTGCAAATGCGGATGCGGCGGTATGAATAATGGTGCAGGTGTAGACCCTCGTCTTGTGCAGGTACTTGAGAAAATGAGGCAGGCCTGTGGCAAACCTCTTGAACTCTCCTGCGCTTACCGCTGTCCTAAACACAACGCAGAGGTAGGCGGTGTATCCAATTCTCAGCATATCTATGGTACGGCGGCAGATGTGCAGCTTCCTGCTGGCATGACCGTGGACGAACTGGCCGACATTGCCGAACAGTGTGGTGCGGATGGTATCGGTAAATACTCGTGGGGCGTACACGTTGACACAAGAGGGTATGCAGCAAGATGGTAAAAATTGACCAAAAACTTGTAGACCGTATGGCAGAGCTGGAAGTAAATGCTTTGCTTGATGGCCTTAATGACCCTGAACTCCGCCGTAATCCTGCTTTCTTAGAGAAGGTACGAAAATTCCTTGCACAAAATAATTTAAAGACTACACCTGAAACTCCGGGTGTAGCACAGCTCCAAAAGGTCACTACTGAAATTCCAACCTTTGAGGACTTGCAGCAGTGAACTGGTCACAAGAGCAAATAGAGAGGGCACGGGAGGACTTCCGTGTCTTTCTCTTTATTGTATGGAAGGAAATTAATTTACCGAACCCCACACCAATACAGTATGACATTGCAAAGACTCTACAGAACCCTCCCAGTGACCGCTTGATACTTGAGGGCTTCCGTGGTGTTGCAAAATCATTTATAGCATGTGCTTACTGTGTATGGTTGCTGTGGCGTAAACCTTCCCTTAAAGTTTTGATTGTATCAGCATCCAAAGACAGGGCAGATGCTAATGCTAACTTCATACGCCGTATTTTTATGACACTACCTTTCCTTGAACACCTCCGTCCCGGTAAAGATAGCCGGAATACGCAAAACTATTTTGATGTGGCCGGTATCGAACCTGATATTTCACCGTCCATTAAGTCTGCCGGTATCACAGGCCAAATTACTGGTACTCGTGCTGACTATCTCTTGGCAGATGACGTGGAAGTACCGAACAACTCCGGCACACAAATGCAGCGAGATAAACTCAACGAAGCTGTAAAAGAGTTTGATGCTATCTTAAAACCGGGTGGCCGTATTGTGTACCTCGGCACACCTCAGAACGAAATGTCACTATACAATGAGCTGCAAAAGCGTGGCTATGCCTGCATCATCTATCCTATCATTTACCCTGAGGACGCTAAGTCCCGGCAGGACTACATCCATGATATTTATGGTGACAGGCTGGCTCCTATCATTGCCGAAAAGTACGATAGGAACCCTGAGGCCTACGCAGGCTATCCTACAGACCCTTCACGTTTCCCTGAAGAAGAAATTGACAGTCGCCGCTTGTCCTATGGTAAAGCAGGCTTCGCATTACAGTTCCTTCTCAATACAAACTTATCTGATACCGAAAAATATCCGCTCAAAGTTGCTGACCTGATTGTAACACCTCTCGACAATGAAGAAAGCTCTCTGATATGGTCATGGGCAAATGGGTATGCACAGAGGCATCAGGACTTGCCATGTGTAGCTCTGAAGGGTGACTACTTCTATGCCCAGCTTGGCCGCAGTGAAGATACGGTCAAATACACAACAGGTATTATGTTCATTGACCCATCAGGCCGTGGCAGTGACGAAACAGCCTATGTTATCTTAAAGTTTCTGAACGGATATTTGTTTCTCTTGGAGGCCGGAGGGTACAGAGAAGGGTATGCCGATAATGTATTAAGAACACTCGCCAATAAAGCGAAGTTCTATAATCTTAATAAAATTGTTATCGAACCTAACTTTGGTAACGGTATGTTTGCTCAGCTTCTCAGGCCTGTGGTGCAGGAGGTATTTCCTTACTGCGCAGTAGAGGATGCAAAGAGTGCCAACACACAAAAAGAAGCTCGTATCATTGATACCCTCGAACCTGTGATGATGCGGCACAAACTTATCGTTGACAAGCAGGTAATATTAGATGACTACAAAACCTACGAGAAAGACCCTAAGTATAGCCTTGTATATCAAATGACACGCTTGTCAAGAGATAAGGGAGCACTGGCACATGATGACCGCATAGACGCTCTTGCTGGTGGTGTAGCTTATTATCTTGACATTATGTCCATGAGCGAGGATAAGGGTGTAGAAGAACTGAAGGCTGAGCAGCTTGAGAAGTGGCTCGACCCTGACTATGGTGTTTTGTATGTCGAACCTGACCCCACAAAGATTGCTTCACTTCCTCGAAAGAACGATAACGATTTTAGCGGATTGAACCTTTTAAATTCCTGTTATTTCAATAAAGCTACGCACAGAAATTAGCTGTGCTCGACTTTTTGACCTTCTCGTGAGTGTTGATATTCAAAAATATAAAAACCGCTCAGAACTCAAATATGGAGCTGTGAGCGGTATGTGTATTTTATATATGAATAAACACTCAAGTGTCACACATAAGTAGAAAACCCCTAAGTGTCACACATATTGAAGAAGGGGGACTAAAGGTTATTATTAGTATACAGTGAGTCCACTCTGAGGCCTGAACTCAGAGAGAACACACAGACTGATAATCGAAGTCCTTTCGTAGAACTTAGTAGAACTAAGTTAATTTATTATGATTGATTAAAATAGATAAACTAAAGATAAAAGAGTAAAGGATAAAATAAGGTACCTCAGAGTTCCCTTGTGTTCCTCCTACAAGTTACTCTGAGGTACCTTATCATCTCCATTAAGTTCTCCCAAAGGAGTGTGATTAAATTAAATATTATAGATAAACTGAAGGTTCTTTATCTCACCAACAAAACTTATATCCGCCTTACGTTCCTTCTAATCATCATAGCGTTTTCTTATGTCCTCCGCCATGGCGACACTAAGTACCTCGTTGAAATCTTAAAGGTAGCCGTATCGCTCCTTGAGTTACTATTAGGTGGTGTCTGAGATGACTTCTAAAACCAAATGGTTACTGATAGTAGGAGCTGTGGTACTCACCTTCATCTCGGTGAGTTTCTACCAGTGGACACAAGTCCACAACGGAGAGAACACCGAAGATAACCCTCAGTCCCTTATCTCTACCTCATCTTCCCTCGAAGTTACCCAAAAGTCAGCAGCCGGGGAACCTGACCTTGTTGTGTCCAATAGATATGTTGCTGAGATAAACGGCAAGCGTATTGAGGCACCGGTAGCTACCACGGTTGACCAAAGTACCGCAAAAGTAATCACGGAGATTGATGTGTCCCCATTGGTTGACGCAGCGGTGCCTGATTGGGAAGTAGGGACTGGTGTAGGTTGTAGTGTTGATGGTGATGTGTACATTCCTGTGTCTATCCAGCGTAACTACAAACCTGATAAGGCTGTGATGGTGGAAGTGCATCTTGACCCGGCAGAACGTATGCAGCCCAAAGGAGTTGAGATACAACACAAATGGATGTTCTAAACTTAATTACCGTTAAAGAGGCCGCTGAGTTACTCAGGGTATCCAAAAGGGACAAGATATACCTCTTGGTACGCTCAGGTGTAATCAGAGGCTTCCGCTTCGGTAGGAAATGGTTGATTGATAAAGACGATTTACTGAAGTGGTGTGAGGCACAGATGGTCACGAATAAGTACCCTCTCTAATCTCCCGGTTGTGAGATATAGTGACCAAAATAGTGACCTGCTAAAATATAAAGCCCTGAAAGCCACATTATAAGGCATTTCTAACTTTTTCAAAAAAGAATATTGTATACAAACAATAAAATGCCAAAAATAAAAACAGCTTTGCAGGAATTTGTGAAAAAAAAGCGAATTTAACAGCATAATAATGTGGCGTAATACCTGTTTACATTCAAGAAGGATATTCGTTCACTATTTACAGGGGGGAAAACTATGAAAAAACTATTGGCTTTTTTAATGTCCATGATGCTCTTTGCTGTACTTGCCGCAGGCTGCGGCGGTGGTGAAGACCAGGCAGGCGGTAAAGCCGCAACGCAGAAATTCATTAATATCGCAACAGGCGGCACTGCCGGTACTTATTATCCGCTCGGCGGCGCAATTGCGGATATCCTTAACAAGAATATTCCGGGCTGCAACGCTTCTGCACAGGCAACCGGCGCATCCATTGCCAACATTAACATGTTGCAGCAGGGGCAGGTTGATATCGCCTTCATTCAGAACGATAACGCTTATTATGCCGTAAACGGCACTGAAATGTTTAAAGACAAAAAAGTTACCAACCTTTATGGCCTGGCAACTCTGTATCCGGAAACCATTCAGATTGTAACCCTTGCCGATACCGGCATTACCGACCTTTCCCAGGTTAAGGGCAAACGCGTAGCAGTAGGCGCACCGGGCTCCGGCACCGAAGCAAACGCACGCCAGATTCTTGCAGCATATGGCGTTACTTATGATGATATTAACGTTCAGTATCTTTCCTTTGCCGAAGCTTCCAGCGCACTGAAAGACGGCAACGTTGACGTTGCTTTCGTAACTGCAGGCCATCCGACCGCAGCAATTCAGGATATTGCTACCCAGAACGATGTAGTTCTGCTTCCGGTTGCAACTGATAAAGCTGACGCTTTGATTAAAGAATATCCGTTCTACACCAAAGTTAACATTCCTGCTAACACCTATAATAAACAGGCTGCCGACTGCTCCGCAGTAGCAGTACGCTGCATGCTTGCTGTAACCGACAAGATGGATGCCGATACCGGTTATGCTGTAACCAAGGCTATCTACACCAACCTCGACCGTCTTAAAGCAGCTCATTCCGCAGCAAATGTAATCACTAAAGAAAGCGCTATGGATGGCATGTCCATTCCTGTAAATGCAGGCGCTGAAAAATTCTTTAAAGAAAAATAACAATGTGGTTTAAAGAGACGCCCCGGTCACCGTTTGTGCTCGGTAACCGGGGTGTATCTAAATTATATACGGTTTTTATATGCAGCGTTATTGCCGCCGCAGGTTTGTTTTACTGGTATGCTTCGCAGCTTGTAATTGCCATGCTGCCGGAGCACGGTGCAAAAGCATGTTTTGCGGTTGAACCGGGAGAAACCTGGCAGATGGAATTCAAGCATTCTTATGAGCTTACGCTGTGGCGCGATAATTTTACCGTTAACGGCGCGGACGATATGGTTTTAACGCATACCATTTACCAGTCGCAGGGGTGCGGCTTTCCGTTTTCGGCTTCTGAAGGGAAATTTGAAGCGCTGCCTGACGGGCATTTTAAACTTACATTAAACCGGCCTTATAAAATTATAAAAATGCGGCCCGCAGTGCAGGCGAGCCCCAAAATACTGCATAATGAAACTGTATATGATTTATGTAAGATGTTCGGGCACGGCACGCTGCTTACCATAAAAGCAGAACCGCGATACCGTTACTGGCTGGAATGAGTTTGTTTTTATAAAATTTGTTTGTGAGAGGTGGATGTAATGGATTTAAAGAAAGAAATTATGGACGATATTGAAAAGGCCCAGCTTTCCGCAGAAGAAATTTTAAGAAAATACGATAAAGAATCGGATAAGAGGGAACTTACGGGCATTTGGAATACGATTATTAATGCAATCTGCATTGTTTTCTGTATCTTTCAGGTTTATACTGCGGCGTTTGGTATTTTAGACGCGCAGCTGCAAAGAGCCATTCATCTGGCCTTTGGCTTTGCACTGGTATTTTTGCTTTACCCGATGCGCCAGTCCTGGTCCAGAAAGGAAATGAACTGGATTGACGTTGGCTTTGCCGTTGTTGGCGTTGCTGTTTCGATGTACATAGTTGTATTCTACCACGATTTGGTATTGCGTGCTGGCATGAACAACGAAACGGACTACATTATAGCGCTTATTGGCACGCTGCTGGTAATTGAAGGCGCACGCCGCGTAGTTGGCTGGCCGATGATTACCATTGCCATTTTGTTTGTGCTGTACGGTTTGTTCGGGCGTATGCTGCCGGGTATTATCGCTCACCGCGGACTTGGCCTGCATGAACTTGTAAACTACCTGTATTACACAACAGAAGGTATTTTCGGTACACCGATGGGCGTATCTTCAACCTTTATTTATCTGTTTATTCTGTTTGGCGCTTATCTGGAAGCTACCGGTCTTGGCAAATTCTTTATTGATATTTCCAATGCCATTGCAGGTTGGGCATCCGGCGGCCCGGCAAAAGTAGCGGTTATCTCCAGTGCTTTGGAAGGCACCGTATCCGGCAGCTCCGTTGCCAACGTAGTAGGCAGCGGCTCGTTCACCATTCCGATGATGAAAAAATTAGGCTACGGCAAAGACTTTGCCGGTGCTGTTGAAGCTGCGGCTTCTACCGGCGGCCAGTTAATGCCTCCTGTAATGGGCGCGGCAGCCTTTTTGATGGCTGAATTCGTAGGCGTTCCTTACATGGAAGTTGTAAAAGCAGGCGTTATTCCGGCTATTTTGTACTTTACCGGCATTTGGCTGGGCGTACATTTTGAAGCCAAGAAGCTCGGCCTTAAAGGCATGAGCCGCGATGAAATGCCGAGCTACAAATCTATTTTCATCGAAAGAGGCCATCTGGTAATTCCTCTTATCGCTATTATTTACTTCCTTACCAACGGTTATACCCCGATGCGTGCGGCTCTGGTAGGCATTGTGCTTGCTATTGTAAGCTCCTGCCTGCGCAAATCAACCCGCATTACCTTTAAAGATTTTGTAAACGGTATGATTAACGGTTCCAAAGGCATTTTGGGCGTACTTATTGCCTGCGCAACCGCCGGTATTATTATCGGCGTTGTAACCAAAACCGGCGTTGGCCTTAAAATGGCAACCGCACTGCTCGACCTTGCAGGCGGCCATCTTATGCCGGCAATGGTATTTACCATGCTTACTTCCCTTATCCTCGGCATGGGCGTGCCTACAACCGCTAACTACGTAATTACTTCCACCATTGCTGCACCGGCCCTTATCCAGATGGATGTGCCTGTACTGGCAGCGCATATGTTCGTATTCTACTTCGGCATTGTTGCCGATATTACCCCGCCGGTTGCTCTGGCAGCTTACGCCGGTTCCGGTATTTCCGGCGGCGACCCGCTGCGTACCGGTATCAACGCTTCCAAACTGGCTATTGCGGCATTCATCATTCCGTACATCTTTGTACTGTCGCCTGAAATTCTGATGATTAACGCTACCCCGTTCGGCGTTGTATTCTCTTGCTGCACGGCTATTTTGGGCATGGTTGGCGTTGCTGCGGCAATGGGCGCGTACTTTACCCGCCATCTTAGCTTCCTGCAGCGCTGCCTGTTCTTCTTCGGCGGCCTCGGCCTTATCGACCCGGGCCTGTATACCGACGTTGCCGGTGTTGTTTTAATGGCAATTGGCTATCTGTGGAGCCGTAAAAACCCAAAATAATTTAAAATAGTTTAATTTAAAGCCCGTCATAATAAAATGGCGGGCTTTTGTAAAATGTTTGGAGAAATTTTTAAAACAACTTGAATATAATACACAAGTGTGATATAGTATACACTATATTAAGGGTGCAACCCTAAAAGTATATTACAAAGGAGTAACGGACATGAATAAGGAAAAAGAATTTCTTCTCTGGTTCGAGCAAATGGAAAGAGGCGACGTTGCCATTGTAGGCGGCAAATCTTCCTCTCTTGGTGAAATGACATCTAAAACTGATGTACCTGTACCGTATGGTTTTGCAACTACTGCATATGCTTATAGATATTTTATTGAAAAGAGCGGCCTGAAAGAAAAAATGCAGGCTATCCTGGCTGAACTTACCGACGTTGAAAACAGCGCCCTGCTGCGCGACGTAAGCGCACGCCTGCGCGAAGCCATTATGGCAGAAGAAATGCCGGAAGATTTAAAAGCAGCCATTGCCGCAGCTTATGAAGAACTGGGCAAAAAAGTTGGCGAAGCTGAGCCTTATGTTGCAGTACGCAGCAGCGCAACCGCAGAAGACCTGCCGGATGCCAGCTTTGCAGGCCAGCAGGATACTTACCTTAACGTAAAAGGCGCAGAAAACATCATTGCCAAAGTTAAGGAATGCTATGCTTCCTGCTTTACCGACCGCGCCGTTTACTACCGTGAAAAACAGGGCTTCGACCATATCGAAGTAGCTCTCAGCGCAGTTATTCAAATGATGGTATTCAGCAAAGCTGCCGGCGTTATGTTCACAGTTAACGTTGCTACCGGCGACGACAGCAACATCCTTATCGAAGCTGCTTTCGGCCTTGGCGAATATGTTGTACAGGGTACCGTTACCCCGGATAACTACACCGTTTCCAAAGCAGAAAATAAAATTGTTGACCGCTGCGTAAACGAGCAGGATGTTATGCTTGTGCGCAAAGAAGGCGGCGACTGCGAAGAACTGCCCGTACCGGAAGCAGAACGCAATGTTCAGACCCTTACCGACGAACAGATTCTTGAACTTGCAGGCTACGCTAAAAAAATTGAAGCACATTATGGCTGCTATATGGATATGGAATGGGGCATTGATTCCCGCAACGGCAAAATCTGGATTCTCCAGGCACGCCCCGAAACCGTATGGAGCCGCCGCAATAAAGAAAACAAACCTAAAGTTGAAGCAAAAGCAGCAGCTACCGACCGCAAGGTTATCGTTAAAGGTCTGCCCGCAAGCCCGGGCCTTGTATCCGGCCGTACTCACGTTATCCTCGACCCGTCCCATATCGACGAATTTAAAGAAGGCGAAATCCTCGTAACCGAAATGACCGCTCCTGACTGGGTACCGGCTATGAAGAAAGCCAAAGCCATTGTAACCGACAGCGGCGGAATGACCTGCCACGCTTCCATCGTAAGCCGTGAACTTGGCATTCCGTGTATCGTAGGCACCAAGAGCCGCGGTGAAGCTGCAACCACTACCGTTCCCGAGGGCATTGATGTAACCGTTGACGCAACCCATGGCGTTGTATATGAAGGCATTCTGGAAGAAAAGAAACCGGAAGCACAGGCTCAGGCTGCTGCTCCCGTTGCCGAGTACTTCCCGCCGACCGGCACCAAAATTTACATGAACCTCGGTGACCCGGACCTTGCAGAAAAATATTCCGCACTGCCCTGCGACGGCATTGGCCTGATGCGCGAAGAATTTATCTGGACCACTTACATTCATGAACATCCGCTGTATCTTATTAAAACCGGCCATCCGGAAAAAGTTGTTGACCAGCTTGCCGAAGGCATCCGCCAGGTATGCCAGGCAATGGCTCCGCGTCCGGTAACCCTGCGCTTCAGCGATTTCAAATCCAGCGAATACCGCGATTTGAAGGGTGGCGACGAATTTGAGCCGTATGAACCTTCCGCACTTCTTGGCTGGCGCGGCGCTTCCCGTTATTATGACCCGAAATATGTAGAAGCATTCAAACTGGAATGCCAGGCAGTACGCAAAGTACGCGAAGAATTCGGCCTGAAAAACCTTAACGTAATGATTCCGTTCTGCCGCAACGTGGAAGAATGTGAAAAAGTTACCGCCATTATGGCAGGCGAAGGCCTTGTACGCGGCAAAGACTTTAAAGTATGGCTGATGGCAGAAATTCCTTCCAATATTATTCTTGCCGACCAGTTCAACAAATATGTTGACGGTTACTCCATCGGCTCCAACGACCTTACCATGCTGATTCTGGGCTGCGACCGTGACAACGACACCGTATCCCATATTTATGACGAACGCAATCTGGCAGTACGCCGTGCAATCCGCCATCTTATCGAAGTTGCACATAAAGACGGCAAAACCGTTTCTATCTGCGGCCAGGCACCGAGCGTATATCCTGAATTCTGCGAATTCCTCATTAAGAGCGGTATCGACAGCATGTCCGTAAACCCGGATACCGTTAAATTTACCAAAAAACTTGCCGCACAGCTTGAACAGCGCATTATGCTGGATGCCCTTACCGGCAGAGGCCGCGTTGAAACCGAAAACCTTGACTGGTAATTTTATCAATAAAGCGGTGTAATACCTGTAAACCCCGGAATTTAAAAGCTCCGGGGTTTATTTTTATACCCATACGGAAATGTGATATATAATTCTAAAAGATAGAAAAAATAAAACGTATTAAAGTATTTATAAATATAAAAAACTTAATTAAATACGATTGATTTTAGTATTTAACAGGTTTATAATAAAAGCATAACCGGATGCAAGGTTTACACTCTCACAATTCTTACAGGTTGGGGGAGTGTTTTTTTATGAAGAAATTACTGCTTGTTGTTATGAGCCTTGCATGCATGCTTTTGATAGCAGCGTGCGCAGGGCAGAAAGAGGCCGGGGAGGAAGGTTCCCGGGTACTTAAAGTGGGGCTTGACGCCAACTTTCCGCCTTTTGAGTATTACCAGAAGGGCACGGATTATTTTACCGGGTTTGATGTTGAACTTATGCGCGGCGTGGCTGCAAACATGGGTTACAGCGGGGTTGAATTTGTAAATACCGGCTTAAATGATTTAATAAACGGGCTTAACGGCAAACGTTATGATGTAATTGCCTCCGGTTTCAGCGTTACACCGGAAAGGCAGCAGGCGGTTGATTTTTCGGAAAGTTATTTGAATGACGGGTTCAGGATTGCTGTTGCTGCCGGAAACGATTTTACGGCAGATAATATAAGCGCTTTAAAAGACAAGATTGTTGCCGTAAAACATAACAGTTTTGCGCTGGCAATGGTTAATGATTTTGGCGGTGCTGCCAAAGTTATTGAAACGCCGAGCATAGAAGAAGCAATGGCCAAAGTAATTGACGGCGAAGCCGATTGTGCCGTAATTTCCAAATCGGCCGGCAGCTTTTTTATAGCAAACGGTTATGCGAATAAAATTAAATTTGCCTCCGGCGATTTAAAAACAGATAATGTTGCTCTCGCCGTAAGAAAAGGTGACAAAGAATTTTTAAGCAAATTAAACGAAGGATTGAGAAACTTTAGAAAATCACAGGAATTTGACCGTTTAAAGAAAACCTACTTTGGTGAATTTTAATGACTGGCTGGTGTATTAAATAAAAGGATAATGTTTTATACCCATACGGGTATACGATATGCAAAATTAAATAGTAAAATTTACTGATAGTGTATTTACATTACTGAGAAATAGTGCTAAAATATAACCAAGTTAATATTGTTGTGCAGCAATGTTAACCGGTGCAAAGCCGGTGCGGTCCCGCCGCTGTAAGGGCACGCCTGTTATGCAGGCAGGTTTTGGTTAAGCCCAAGCCAGCAGATTGCTGCACATAAGCATTTAGCTTAGCCTGCGGGAGACGGGTATGTATTGATAATTGCGCATTAAGGCGTTAATGTATCTTTGCATAAAAACCGTTTCCGAAAAACCGGGGACGGTTTTAATTATTTATTCAGACAGGAGGCATTAAAAATGGCAGAAGATTTTTTGGGCTATGGCGGAAGATTGGATGAAGAATTTGTTCATGCTGAAAACAAAAGCATAAAAACAGAACCTTTTGAAAAATTTGAGGTACGTGCCGCGTTTGAAAAGCCGGAGCTTTTGGACGGGCTTGTGCGTTTAAAAACGGCAATGGGTGAAGCAGATTTTGAAAAATACATTAATCCGCTGGAAAACATTAACATCAGCGGCAGTTCGCTGTTAATACTTGCCGGTGCGGAAAAACTGCGTACTGCTCTTGTAAGCCGCTGGCTGCCGGTAATTAAGGCAGCGTTTAACGTAGTAAACGTACGCGTTGTAGGCGGAGGGCGCGGCGGCGTTGACGCTTATTAAGCAAACCGGCCGCAGCGGAAAGAGCAGGGAAGCCAGGAGACCTTACTGTTTTTGCTGCGGCTTTATATAAATAAAAAATGGAGGAAAGCAAATGAAAAAAACTTTACTTTTAGCAATGACGATAGCGATGGGAATTACCGCTTCCGCGTACGCGGCAAATCCGTTCAGCGATGTTCCGGCAGGGCACTGGGCTTATGACGCTGTAAACAAGCTGGCGGCAGAGGGCGTGGTAGAAGGTTACCCGGACGGCACTTACGGCGGCGACAGATTAATGACCCGCTATGAAATGGCGCAGATTGTGGCCAAAGCAATGGCGAAGGGTGCAAACGTAGACAGGCTTGCAGCAGAATTTGCCGGTGAGCTCGACAGCCTTGGCGTGCGTGTAGCAAACTTGGAAAAGAAAGCAGATAACTTTAAAGTAGCAGGTAATATTCGTACCCATTATGCGTCTTACAAGGGAAATTCAGCCCGTCACAATGGTTCTAATTATGGTTCTGCTATGCGAACTCGTTTGTTGATTAGCGGTCAGATTAATGATGATTGGACTTATCAAGGGCGCTTTGAAAACAAGCAGAAATTCAATAATGATACAGGTGATGATAAGGTAATTTTGAACCGTGCATTTGTAGAAGGCCGTCTTGGTGGAGTTAAAGTTCGTGCTGGACGTACATGGGGTTATTTTGCCGATGGCAATATCTTTGATCAAAATCTTGACGGCATCATAGCTTCTTATGGCAAAGATTTAAAAATTGAAGGCGTTGTTGGTAAAGCACCTGATCAATTAGGCTGGGATTATAAAAATGTTTACGGCGGCGTAGTTTCTGCTAAAATGAATAAGTTAACCGTAAATGCAGGATATTATAAATTTGATGATGCACAGGAAAAGTATAAAGCCGATGAAGATAATAAAATATGGCATGCGGATGCAACTTATAATTTTGGTGATGTAAGCTTAGGAGCAATGTATCTTAATAGTAGTGTTGAAGATAGTGCTGGCGAAGATGATGGATATGTTGTAACTGCAACTTACAAAGGTGCAAAAGCCTCTAAACCTGGTTCTTTTGGTTTGGTTGCCCAATATTTTGATCAGCCAGGCGGAACAACAATAGCACATACTATGAATGGTGATTATCCGTATAGAAGCAATGCCGGAACAGAACTTCAAGGTTTTGAAGGATATAAACTTGCTGGTTATTATACTGTTGCCAAAAATATGGTTTTCGGTTTAGAGTGGACTGACTTTGAGGGCAATAAAGACGATAAAAACTATGAAACTCTCTGGAGCCAATTGATTGTAACGTTTTAATAAATTACCTGTACTGCCGGGATAAGGCATACGCAGCACAAGCAAAATATTTGCGGATTGCTGCCCGATAAGCTTTATCCGCAAGGCGGTGCAGGTTTTGCACTTTTAGGGAGGTATACCCATACGGGTATACCGTATAAAATACTAATTAAAATTTTTAACAAAAAAATTATTTACTTTATTAGTAATTAGTGCTAAAATTAAAACATGATAATTGAATAAACTGGTTAAAGGTGCCTTGTGGCTTAAAATGGAAACCCGGTGCAAAACCGGTACGGTCCCGCCGCTGTAAGCAGCTTTGCAAGTCAGCAGCCTGCCTTTAATGCTTTCCGGTGCTGCGTGTGACGGCATGGTAGCAAGAGAATTAAAATAAACTTAAGCGTTTGTAAACTCCCTGCTGCCAAACTGAAACGGCAGGGAGTTTTATTTTGGTTATCAGGAGTTTTGGTGAGGGAGTGGTGTGTTTTGTCAAATAAACAGTTATTAGGGCGCATTGGGCAGATAGTGCTTGTGCTTCTGGGCATCAGCTTTATAACCTTTGCGCTGGTAATGCTGTCGCCGGGCGACCCTGTGCGCCAGATGATTGCCGGCAACGAGGATATTGTTGTAAGCCAGCAGGAAGTTGAAGCGCTGCGCCATGAACTGGGACTGGACAAGCCGTTTATCTTCCAGTATCTCGACTGGCTCGGAAGGGCGGTTCAGGGTAATTTCGGTTTCTCGTACATGGTTAAGAAGCCTGTTATAGAAGAATTAATGCACAGCCTGCCTGCAACGGTAATACTTGCCGTGGCATCAACGGTTTTTATGCTTCTGGTTTCCATACCGGCAGGTATTTACAGCGCCGTTAAGCACAACAGCTGGTTCGATTATATGGTGCGCGGGCTTACTTTCGTCGGCGTATCGGTACCTAACTTTTGGATGGGCCTGATGCTGCTGTGGATTTTTGGGCTGAAACTTGGCCTGCTGCCTATTGTAGGCGGGCGCGTAAGTGCGGAAACGCTGGTGCTGCCTGCTTTAACGCTTGGCATAGTTATGGCGGCCAAATACACCCGCCAGGTGCGCGCAACGGTGCTTGAAGAACTTAACCAGGATTATGTTGTCGGCGCGCGTGCCCGCGGCATGAGCGAAAGCCATATTTTTTGGAAGGAAGTTCTGCCGAACGCCATGCTGCCGCTGATTACCCTGCTGGGCTTATCCTTTGGCAACCTTTTGGGCGGTGCAGCCGTTGTTGAAATAGTATTTTCGTGGCCGGGGTTTGGCTACCTTGCCGTACAATCAATTATTTACCGCGATTTTCAGCTGGTGCAGGGCATAGTGCTGTGGATAGCGCTGATGTATATGGTAATTAACCTTATAGTTGATATTTCCTATAATCATCTTGACCCGCGCTTAAGAAAGGCAGGTAAATAATATGCAGATACTTATAAATGGTTTAAAAACCAACCGTGCCTTTGCGGTATCAAGTTTTTTTGTACTGCTGCTTATTGCAGTGGCGCTGGCAGCGCCGCTGATTGCGCCGTATGACCCTCTTGAAGCAGTAATGCAGAACGCTTACCTGCCGCCTTCCGCGGAGCATTTATTCGGCACAGATAAACTGGGGCGCGATAATTTCAGCCGCATTTTGTACGGCGCAAGCTATTCGCTTTCGAGCGTGCTGCTGCTTGTAACAATTATTTTTGCGGTTGGCACAACGCTTGGCGTACTGGCGGGCTATTACGGCGGCAAGGTGGATATCGTCATTATGCGTATTTCCGATATGATGATTTCTTTCCCGGGCATGATTCTGGCCATAGCCGTTGCCGGTATTTTGGGCGGCAGCCTTATTAACGCCATTATAGCGCTGACGATTGTAACATGGACCAAATATGCCCGCCTTGCACGCAGCATGGTTTTAAAAATAAAAAAACGCGACTTTGTAGAAGCCGCAATAGTTAACGGCGGCACTTCAACACATATATTATGGAAACATATCCTGCCGAATATTCTGCCGCTGATGGTAATAACGGCGGCGTCCGATATCGGCGCCATGATGATGGAGCTGGCAGGGCTTTCGTTTCTCGGCTTCGGCTCACAGCCGCCTGCGCCGGAATGGGGCTTGATGCTTAACGAAGGCAGGCAGCAGCTGCAAACGGCACCGTGGCTGATGATTTTCCCGGGCCTTGCAATTTTTGTTACGGTAGTAATTTTTAACCTGTGGGGCGACGCATTGCGCGATGTACTCGACCCGCGTCAGGAAGAATAAAAACTGTTTAATGGATGGTATATAACGGAAAGGAAGATGTATTTATGAAAAAAACAGCAAAAATTACGGCAGCGCTTGCCATGATGGGATTACTTGCTTTTGCGGCAGCAGGCTGCGGCGGTGATGATTCCGCAAAAAGCGGTGCGGCTAAAGATACGGTAAAATTTGGCGTTACCAATTTTGCAGACAGCCTTGAACCTACCGATAATTTCTTCAGCTGGGTTGTAATGCGTTACGGCCTTGGCGAATGCCTTGTTAAATTTGACGATAAAATGAATTTTACTCCGTGGCTTGCCGAAAGCTGGTCTATCAGCGATGATAAGCTGACCTGGACTTTTAAAATTAATGATAAAGCGGTATTCAGCAACGGCAACAAAGTAACTGCCGACGCCGTAAAAAAATCCATTGAACGTACTTTTGAAAAATCCAACCGTGCGGAAACCTTCTTCCGGTTCGACAGCATTACTGCCGACGGCCAGAATTTAATTATCAAGACCAAAAATCCGGTGCCGACTCTGCCGGGCATGTTGGCCGACCCGCTGTTCATTATTATTGATACCAGCGTAACAAACCGCGATTATGCAAAACAGGGGCCTATCTGCACCGGCCCGTATATGGTTAAGGAATACAGCAAGGCCAAAGCCGTTATGGAAGCAAACCCCAATTACTGGGACGGCAAGGTTCCATTTAAAATTGCCGAAATTCCTACCATTGATGACCCCAACACCCGTGCAATGGCTTTGCAGTCGGGCGAAATTGATATGGCAATCAATATTGCTTCCGGCGACTTGCAGCTCTTCCAGGATAAAGCAAAATACAATATTTCCGAACTTGCTTCGCTGCGTACCGTACTGGCACAGATTAATATGAACGAAGGCCGTCCGTGCCACGACCCGAAAGTACGCGCTGCGCTTATCAGCTGCCTTGACCGCGAAACCTACAACAAAGTATTGCTTAAGGATACCTTCATTACGGGCAAAGCGCCCATTCCGCCTTCTTTGGATTACGGCTTTGACCAGCTGACCGACCCGAATGCCTATAATGTGGAACGCGCAAAACAGCTTTTGGCGGAAGCCGGCTGGAAAGATACCAACAACGACGGTTATGTGGATAAAGACGGCAAAAACCTTGAACTTGACTTTATTTATTACAGCGGACGCGCTGAACTGCCGCTTTATGCAGAAGCAACCCAGTCCGACGCTAAAAAAATCGGCATTAAGGTTAATATGAAAAATATTGACTATAACGTGCTTGACTCAATCCGCCGGAGCGGCGATTTTGACCTTTGCATTTCCAATATTCTTACTGCCAACAGCGGCGACCCTGCCGTATACCTTAACTGGTACTGGAAAACCGGCGACCCGCAGAATGCTACCGGTTACAGCAACCCGGAATATGATGCTCTGAGCGACAGGCTTGCAGTTGAATTTGACCCTGCCAAACGCCGCGATTTAATGATTCAGATGCAGCAGATTCTGCTTAACGACGGCGCAGGTTTGTTCTTTGGCTATCCTAAAACAAATATGGTAAGCAAAGTAACCTTGAAAAACGCCGATATTAAACCGGCAGATTATTACTGGCTGACCAAAGATGTTGCCCCTGCTGACTAAGCTGCAAAGAAGGGATTAAATTAATGCTTCTTGATGTAAAAAATCTGGACATCAGTTACGGCAGTAAACTTACCGTATCGGGTGTAAACATTCAACTTGATAAAGGCGAAATTCTGTCAATAGTAGGCGAATCTGGCAGCGGCAAAACAACCGTTATCCGTGCCGTTATGGGCTGCCTGCCCGGCAGAGGGCATGTTTCGGGCGGCAGCATAACTTTTGACGGGCGCGATATACTGAAAAACACGCGTGAGGACTGGCGTAAAATCAGCGGCAGTGAAATGTCGATGATTTTTCAGGACAGCGGCAACATGATAAATCCCATCCGCCGCATAGGCGAACAGTTTACAGATTACATTCTTGCTCACGCTCCGCAGAAATCGAAGGCGGAGGCCGCGGAAATGGCGAAAGATATGCTTAATAAAGTACGCCTGCCGAACCCGCAGAATATTATGAACAGTTATCCGTTTGAACTTTCGGGCGGCATGCGCCAGCGCGTGGGCATTGCCATGGCCATGATGTTCAGCCCCAAGCTGCTTTTGGCAGATGAGCCTACCAGCGCGCTTGACGTTACCACGCAGGCGCAGATAATACGCCAGATTGTTGACGTGCGCAATGAATATAATGCGGCGGTGATTTTGGTAACGCATAACATTGGTGTGGCTTCGTATGTATCTAACAAGCTGATGGTTATGAAAAACGGGCACGTGGTGGAAAGCGGCGGGCGTGAAATTATTGAAAACCCGCAGCACGCCTATACCAAAGAACTGCTTGCGGCTGTGCCGGTATTGGGAGATAAGAAATATTATGAACGCTGAAGCACCTGTAATTTTACAAATTAAAAATTTAACAAAAAAATTTGCGGCCGAAGGCGGAAAAATGCTGACTGCCTGCGATAATGTTACCCTTAACGCCTATGCCGGGCAGACGCTTGGCATTATAGGCGAATCGGGCTGCGGCAAAAGCACGCTGGTGCGCACTATTTTGCAGATACATCCGGCAAGCGGCGGCGAAGTTATTTTTGACGGGCAGGATATTTTAAAACTGCGCGGTGAAGCGGCACGCCAGAACAGGCGTAAAATACAAATGGTGTTTCAGGACCCGGCAGCCGCTTTTAACCCCAAAATGAAGGTTAAAGAAATTGTTTGTGAACCTTTGCTGAATTTTGGGCTGATAAAAAAGAGTGAGGTTGATGCCAAAGCGGCGGAACTTTTGCGTATGGTAGAACTGCCGGAAGATTTTAAAGACCGTTACCCGCATAACATGAGCGGCGGCCAGCGTCAGCGTTTGGGCATTGCACGCGCGCTTTCGCTGGAACCAAAGATTGTGGTGTGCGATGAAGCTACAAGCGCGCTTGACGTTTCGGTGCAGGAAAAAATCTGCGAGCTTTTGGTGCGCCTGCAGAAAGAAAAAGGCATTACCTACCTTTTTATCTGCCATGATTTGGGGCTTGTTGATTTAATGTGCCACCAGATTGCCGTTATGTATTTGGGCAATATCGTGGAATATATCGGTTATGGAAGGCGCATCAGCACCGAGGGCATGCACCCTTATACAAAGGCGCTGATGAAATCGGTGTTTAAAGTAGATTTTAAACCGGGCGAAAAAATAGAACCGCTGGAAAGCGAAATTCCAAGCCCGCTTGATTTGCCGAAAGGGTGTCCGTTTCAAAGCCGCTGCGGGCAGTGCATGGAAATTTGCCGCAGCGTAAAACCCGAGCTTAAAGAAGTTGTGCCCGGGCATTTTGTGGCCTGCCACCTGGTTAACGGAAATTTTTAAGCTATTGTAAAAACTAAATAAAAAAGCCGCTTTTACAGCGGTTTTTTTGTTATAATTATGTTATACAGTATTAATATTTTTGTTGGTAAGGGGGATGCCCAATGGATAAATACATTATGGCGCTGGATTTAGGGACAACCAGCTGCCGCTGCATTATATTTGATAAAAACGGACGGATTTGCAGCGCGGCGCAAAAGGAGTTTACCCAGTATTTTCCGCAGCCCGGCTGGGTTGAGCATGACGCGGAGGAAATTTGGGCAACCCAAACCGGCCTGATGTATGAAGCAATGAGTAAAATTGATATTACCATTAACGAAATTGCAGGCATTGGCATTACCAATCAGCGTGAAACTACGGTTTTGTGGGATAAAGAAACCGGACGCCCGGTACATAAAGCGATTGTGTGGCAGTGCCGCCGCACGGCAGGCTATTGCGACGAACTGAAAAAACTTGGCATGGCGGAGTTTTTCCGCAGCAAAACAGGGCTGGTGCTGGATGCTTATTTTTCGGCAACCAAACTGCGCTGGCTGCTTGATAATGCTGCTGGCGCACGCGAACGTGCGGAAAAAGGAGAACTGCTTTTCGGTACGGTTGACAGTTGGATTATCTGGAAGCTGACTGGCGGTAAGGTACATGTAACGGATTATTCCAACGCATCGCGCACAATGCTTTTTAATATCCATACCTTAAAATGGGATGAAGAAATTTTACGCGTTTTAAAAATTCCGCAGCAGATTCTGCCGGAGGTTAAGCCTTCAAGCCATGTTTACGGCTATACGGACAGCAAGCTTTTCGGGCGCGAGGTGCCTATTGCAGGCGCAGGCGGCGACCAGCAGTGCGCATTGTTCGGGCAAACCTGCTTTGAGCGCGGCGAAGTAAAAAATACTTACGGCACAGGCGGCTTTATGCTGATGAACACCGGCACTGCTCCGGTAAATTCGCATAACGGTCTGGTTACAACTATCGCCTGGGGCGTGGATGATAAGGTTGAGTATGCGCTGGAAGGCTCGATTTTTGTTGCCGGTGCTGCCGTGCAGTGGCTGCGTGATGAACTTGGGCTTATCCGTGATGCGGCGGAATCGGAAGTGCTGGCAAAATCAGTGCCGGATGCCAATGGCTGCTATGTTGTGCCTGCCTTTGTCGGGCTGGGCGCGCCCTATTGGGACCAGTACGCCAGAGGCGCGATTGTAGGGCTTACAAGGGGCGTAAACCGTAATCATATTGTGCGCGCAACGCTGGAATCCATAGCGTACCAGGTAAATGATGTTTTAATGGCGATGCAGGAGGACAGCGACATGTCTATAACATCTTTGCGTGTTGACGGCGGCGCGTGCGACAACGATTTTTTAATGCAGTTCCAGGCAGATATTTTAAATACTTCCGTTGTAAGGCCGTACTGCATTGAAACAACGGCTATGGGCGCGGCATATCTGGCCGGGCTTGCCGTAGGCTATTGGCGCAGCAAGGATGAAATTTTGGCTAACCATGTTATTGCCGCCGAATTTAAACCGCAGATGGGGCAGGCTAAAAGAGAAAGCCTTTTGCAGGGCTGGCACAATGCCGTTAAAGCAGCTTCTGTAAGGATTTAAAAGGCAATTATATTTTATGTTTGGCATAATGGGAGGTGAGTAATTTGCTTTCTGTTATGCCGGCTAAAAAATTATGGAAATTTTTCAAAAAAGTATAGATGAATATTCGCTCATGTGTTATAATAATGGTAACCAAAGAGTGCTTTGGCTATATTTTTTAAATAATATATGAATGATTGCTCAAATGTAAAGGAGAACATATTATGCCATCCCAAAAAGTACGTGATTTAACGGATATAAGAAATGGCAGTGATGAAGTGCGCACGCATAACCACCATGAAGATGGGGCCTGCTGCTGTGGCCACCATCACCATGAACACGGTGACGAGTGTGGGCATGAGCCGGAACACAAGCACGGCCATGACGAAGCGTGCGGCTGCGGCGAAGCTCATACTCGTGAAGAACATGAACATGATGCCTGCTGTGGTAAAGAACATGAGCACCATCATCACGGCTGCGGTTGTGGGGAAGAACACCATCACGAACATGGTCATGCTGAATGTGGGTGTGGGGAACATCACCATGAACACGAAGAAAGCTGCGGCTGCGGACATGAACATCATCACAGTCACCACGTTCCGGGTCACCCGGAGGACTGTCAGTGTGAAATCTGCCATCCGCACGAAGAATACTGTGATGTGTGCGGCGAAAGCCTTGAAAACTGTACCTGCCGCATGCCGGATGCTCACTGCGTGAAGAAGGTTTATATATTAAAAAATCTGGGCTGTGCCCACTGTGCTGCCAAAATGGAGCACCGCATAAAGGAACTGCCCGGAGTTGAATATGCCAATATCAGTTACGTTACCAAACAGCTGCGCCTTTCGGCGGTTAACCACGAATCTGTTTTGCCTGCGATAAAGGAAATCTGCACTTCGATAGAAAGCGGAGTTGAAGTTGTGCCGCGTGAAGGCGAAGGACCCTTTAATTTTAAAACGCAGGTTTATGTGTTTGAAAACCTTGGCTGCGCCAACTGTGCCGCTAAAATGGAGCGTGCCATTAATGAGCTGCCGCAGGTAAGCGAAGCTACCATTACTTTTGCAACCAAGCAGCTTAAGGTTACGGCGCGTGATTTTGACGGGCTGCTGCCGCAGATGCAAAAAATCTGCTCCGGCATAGAAAGCGGTGTTGCCGTAAAGGAACGCGAAGGAACTGCTGTTTTGGCGCCGCATGTTGAAGAACGCAAACGCGGAAGCTTTTCGCTTTCTTCCGAAACTATGACGCTGGCGGAACTTGTTGTTGGCGGCGTGCTGTTTATAGCGGCAGAATTTTTGGGGCTTATTCCGGAAGATTATTACTTATATGTTTTGGTTGCCGCTTATGTTCTTTTGGGCGGCAGGGTTGTTCTGGCAGCCGTTAAAAATCTTTTAAGCGGCAATTTGTTTGACGAAAACTTTTTAATGACCATTGCAACGCTGGGCGCGTTTGTAATTTCCGCTTATGAAGAAGCTGTCGGCGTAATGTTCTTTTACCGTGTGGGCGAATATTTTGAGCACCGCGCGGTGGAAAAAAGCCGTGGGCAGATTATGGATGCGGTTGATATGCGCCCGGAAACCGTTAACCTGCTTGTAGGCGAAGAAGTGCGCGTAATTCCGGCGGCGGACGCCCATGTAGGCGATATTCTGCTGGTGCGTGCCGGTGACCGCATACCGCTGGACGGCGTGGTAATAGAAGGTGACAGCCTTGTTGATACTTCGCCGGTAACAGGCGAGCCGGTGCCTGTACGCAAGCACTACGGCGACGAAATTACCAGCGGCTGCATTAATACCAACGGCATGCTGAAAATACGCGTGGAAAAAGTGCTTTCGGAATCCATGGTTACGCGTATTTTGGACAGCGTGGAAAACGCAGCGGCTTCCAAACCGCAGATTGACCGTTTTATTACCCGCTTTGCAAGGGTATATACTCCGTTTGTGGTTGTTGTGGCAACGCTTACGGCGCTTGTGCCGGGCTATATTACCGGCAACTGGCAGCACTGGATTTACACGGCGCTGACCTTCCTTGTAATAAGCTGCCCCTGCGCACTGGTGCTCAGCGTGCCGCTGGCATTTTTCTCCGGCATCGGCGCGGGGTCGCGCTACGGCATTTTGTTTAAGGGCGGCTCCGTAATGGAAGCGCTTAAAAACGTACACGCCGTTGTAATGGATAAAACCGGAACCGTTACCAAAGGCAATTTTGTTGTGCAGAAAGTAATGCCGGCCCCCGGCGTGTATGAAACCGAGGTTTTGCAGTTTTGCGCTGATGTGGAAGCAATATCCGCCCATCCCATTGCCGTAAGCATTGTAAATGCGGCAAAAGAGCGCGGGCTTACGCCGGTGCGCCCGGTGAGCTTTAAAGAAATAGCGGGTGAAGGCATTGTTGCGCAAACCTTAACCGGCACCGTTATCTGCGGCAGCAAAAAACTTATGGCACGTTACAAAATAAACTGTAGCGGCTTTGAAAATTCTGCCTACGGCACGGAAGTATTGCTTGCCCAAAACGGCAGATACATGGGACATATAGTTATTGCCGATACCATTAAGGATGACGCTGTGGAAGCAGTTAAAGAAATTAAGGCCATGGGGCTTACCACGGCCATGCTTACAGGTGATGCGGAAGCAAGCGCACAGGCAGTGGCTGCTGCCGCCGGCATAGATGAAGTGCGTGCCAAACTGCTGCCGCAGGATAAACTTAACGAACTTGGCCGCCTGCGCAGTAAATACGGCAGCGTAATGTTTGTTGGCGACGGCATTAACGACGCGCCCGTGCTTGCCGGTGCCGATGTTGGCGCGGCTATGGGCAGCGGCGCAGACGCAGCACTTGAAGCGGCAGACGTGGTATTTATGAAATCCGAAATGCGCGCCATTCCGCAGGCAATTAATATTGCCAGACGCACGGGGCGCATTGCCTGGCAGAACGTTATTTTTGCGCTGGGCGTAAAAGCAGTGATTATGATAGCAGGCCTTGCCGGTTTTGCATCAATGTGGGCGGCTGTGTTTGCCGATACCGGCGTTGCCATGCTGTGCGTAATAAATTCCATCAGAATTTTGTATCAGAAAAATTAATATAAAAAAAGGCTGCACCGTAATTATTTTACGGCACAGCCTTTTTGCTTTTGGGTTACTTTTCCTGCCACAAATACCATACGGCAAGCGAACGCCACGGGCGCCAGTGTTCTGTCAGTTCCAGAATCTGCTTGCGTTTGGGCATAGCGTTAAGGTTAAAAATTTCTTTAACACGTTTTTGAAAAATAAAATCGGCGGTAGGGGCAATATCGGTGCGGCACAGTGCCAAAAGCAAAAACATTTCTGCTGTCCACTGGCCAAGCCCTTTTATTTTTATCAGCTGCTTGGTAATTTCGCTGTCGGTCATACCGGCAAATTTATCCATTGTAACTTCGCCGTTTAAAACCGCTTCGGCAAAGCCTTTAAGATACATTACCTTCTGCGGCATAATACCGCAGCTGCATAAATCGCTTTCGGCGGCAGAGACTATTGCTTCCGGCGTTATGGGCGTTCCGACGGTTTCTTCCAGGCGCTTGACCATTGCCAGGCTGACATCCGGCGGAACCTGCTGGGAAATGATACCGGTAACAAGCGTGCCAAAATATTTTTCCGGGGCTTCCGGCTGTAAATTGCAAGGGCCGTATTTTTCAATAAACGGAATAAGTTCAGGTGCGTTTTCACGCAGATAGCGGCTGCCAAGAGCCCAGTCCGGGGCTGTAAGCATAAAGGTAACCTCCTGTATAGTTAAATATGAAACGGTAAATTATCTGAATAACATTATAGCATAAATGGCTGCAAAAAACTTAAAAACATTTTTGGCACGCCGTCATCTAAATAAAAAAGCAAATTAAGAAAATTTTACAAAAAGGCTTGCATTAAATAAATTTTTATGGTAATATTTATATCTGTCAGGACACTGACATGAGGCCCGGTGGTTCAGTTGGTTAGAATGCCGCCCTGTCACGGCGGAGGTCGTGGGTTCGAGTCCCATCCGGGTCGCCATTATGCCTCGGTAGCTCAGTTGGTAGAGCAAAGGACTGAAAATCCTTGTGTCCACAGTTCGATTCTGTGCTGAGGCACCATAAACCAAAAAATCCTGCTTTTTTAAGCAGGATTTTTTATTTTTCAGCAACTGACACTTTTGGCGTTCAGCAATTAATTTTACAATAAAATAAACAGGCAGCAGCTTTACCGGTTATCAGCATGCTTCTGCCTGTTTTATTTAAGCCGCCGTATTCTGTGCGCGTTCGCGGCTTTTCATCTGCACCAGATCCATTTTGGTCAGTCCCAAATCAACATTGTCATTCAGCTTATAATCTATTATTGTGCCGGGCGGGCAATCAATTTCCCTGCCTTTAAAAAACATTCCCGAAAACGGCACCACAAAACCTATTGCCGTGCCTACCGCCATGTTGGCGTAATTAATGCCGCCTTTAATTTTTACATCCTGCTTAAAGCTGACGGGTTTGCCGTTGGCAAGCAGCACATCATCAAGCTTAATGCGTATAACCGCGCTCTGGTTAAAAATGCGGCTGCCGTGCGCCTTGCGTATAACACCGCTGAACTTTGTCCCTTTCGGCACGATAACTATGTTTTCTACCGCAAGGTCATCCTTCAGTTCAAAATTAACGGTATCGCCTTTTTTATTAACGTTGCTGTCAAGTTTATCAAGCAGTATTAAATTTATAACCGTATCTTCCGGAATATATGCGTTGCCTGCTTCCACATCTTCTATTTCATCCGCAAAAGCGGCGGAAGAAAGCGCAAAAAGCATTAAGCACACAACTGCCAGCACAGATAAAAACTTTTTCATAATCACCGCTCCGTTACCTGTTTTGCATCAGCCTGTTGGCGTAATTGCGCATCTGCTCGTTGGCCTTTTTAGTAAAACCGGCAGGCGGCAGGGCAAAGGCGGTTTCAGCATCTACCGTTTCGCTCATTTCCACCACGGTAAAGCGCGGCAGAGTATTTACTTCGTAGCCTTTCCAGTCAGCAGTGCCTTTGGCAAAGTAAAAAAACATTACGCGTTCGCCCTGCGTCATCTGGTCATAATCATAGCCTGTAATGCTGTCGTTGCCGCTCTGCGGGCGTTCGTTAAACCAACTTACTAAAGTTTCCGCAAACGGCAGGCTCATTCCCGGCAAGGCCGGAAGTTCATCATAAGTTTTATTAACGTAATCTATAAAATACCAGCGCCCGCCTTTGGCGAAGCTGCAGTAATCGCGCACAACTTTGCCCTCGCCGTCCGTTGTTACGCTGCGCTCGGCATTAACGCCGTTCATTTCATTATATTCCGTGCGGATGTAATGTACTTTCTGCGCCGCCGTCAGCTTGGCATAAGCATCAGGCTCAAGCACTTCTTTCATATCAATGGTCTGTTCAACAACAAGATGCACCGGATGTTTATCGCTGTTTAAAGCGCCGCCCAAAAGCTCGATTGTGCGCTGCCCCGGCCCGAATTCCGCTGCCATAACGCACGCCGCATTAAAAAGCATCAAAGTAAAAATGATATGCACCCAAAAAGTTGGACATGATAATTAAGCTGTACGTAAGGACTTGGT
>ERZ827423.81-NODE-81-length-121895-cov-9.784947_pt1 | contig 121895 bp, 89 predicted proteins | sample MGYA00519775_ERZ827423 | MGnify/ENA primary metagenome ERZ827423 (study PRJEB31778, sample SAMEA3449296) | human gut metagenome | biome: human gut; feature: human-associated habitat; material: faeces | place: United Kingdom | collected 2010/2012 ... | reverse complement strand
GCGGGAACGAAAGCCCCAGGCAGCCCATGTACAGGCGGCGGGAAACGAAACTAGTATCGAAGGGGCACGAAACTTGTTTCATCGGCCATCGCAACTAGTTGCGTGGGGCCATGCAACTAGTTGCGTTTTTCCTCGCACCCGAACCGCCTCCAACCCCATCCAGGATTTGTCAAGATTTACTTACTCATTCATCCCTCTCCCACACACGTCGCTCACAACACCTCCGCGTATCCCCGCACACCGCGAGGCAAGAACTGGTTATTCCCCACTGAAAATCCATTGAACCGTGAAACGCCGCTAAATAGCATTAATCACCATCCTGTTGGCATCATCGATGACCGTATCATCCAATGAAGCCAGATAAATGCGTGTGGTGCTTTCCGACCCATGTCCCATGGATTCGCTGATGACCGACAACGGCACATTCATGCTCCTCGCTATGCTGGCCCATCCATGCCTGGCGCAATACGTTGTCAACTTGATAGGGCATCCCACCATCTGCCCTATCAGCTTCAAGTGGTTGTTTACCCGATGTAAACCATTCAGGTACTGCCGCCGTTCGTCCCGCCCGGGCTTGCTGATAATAGGGAGCAAATAGGGTGAACCAGGCACATGGTATCGGCGCACGATTTCCCCCATTTGCTTTTCCCACTTGATATAAAGCGGCTGATTGGTCTTCTGGCGATGGTAGTGCAAGTGGTCACCCAACAAATCCGACGTCTTGAGATAGGATAAATCCACAAACGACATACCACGCAAATAGAAGCTAAGCATGAAATAGTCTCGAGAGCGCGCCAAGGCCGGCAAGGAAGAGAGATCCAGCGTCTTGATTTTCTGGATAATGGCAGGCGATATGGCACGCTTGGCCGTTTTTCTCACCCCCGTATACACATGCTTGAAAAGAAAACGTTTCTCCTCCACCAGACCTTTCTCCACGGCCCGGTTGTAGACAGCGCGAAGATTGCGCATGTAAAAAGAGACGGTATTCAACTCCAATCCGCACTCCTCCAGCAAATAATATTCATATTCCTTGACCAAATCCGTATCTATCTCCCGCCAACGAACATCACCTTTCTCTCCGCGGAAACGGAGAAAACTATTCATCATGACCGTGTATGTTTCCGCCAACCGCACCTTCCCGATTTTACGGAGATGTCTCACCGTAGTGTTGAGAAAAGCCCCCAACTTGGAACTGTCGCTACGCGGCTGTTTGTAAATGTCGGCTATTTGCGCCACGGTATAGGACTCGCAAGACTGCTGCAGGCGTGTGATGATATTCCTCAACCGCTCCACGTCTTTTCGCAAGCGGACTTGCACACCCAGGAGATAACTCCGGCGTTCCGTCCCCTGAGGCGGGAGTCTCAATCCGCCGTCTCCCCACTCATGGGAATAAACCTTGTAGCCCGTACCTATCTGTCGGGTCAAGCGGTCGTGAATCACTTGAAAATACAATGTACCCTGTTTCCCATTGACCTTCGAAGGTCGAAATTTCAGTTTTATGGAAGTCATAAGCTTAAGTATTAAGAGGTTAAACCCAAATCGGTCATCAGACCGCATGAAGTAACATTTCCGCTTGCAAGAGGGATGCTCTTCCACCATCTTGCCCACTTCTGCCAGCGCCTTGCTCCCCGCCTTGGCTCGGTGTAGCCCGCTACACCATCGCCAAGCCGTGAAGCAATACGCAAGGCATAAGCGGACAATCTGACGAAAGTCTAATGACCGATTTGGGTTAAAAACTCGCGCTATCCAGAAAACTAACGTCCCATAAACGAAAAAGGCCATCCAACGGATGACCTTCAAAGGGGTAAGCGCACGACGGCACTTCAATCTATCCACTCGCCTACTCAATGTCTTTCCTATGCCAAACGCGCATGACCTTGCGGCGCACCACGATGACATTGAGGACGGAAACCGCCAGGAAAAGAATGAGACCCGCCACTATGGAAGGCCACAGCCCGCCCGACTCCATCTGGGGGAAGAGCGTAGTGAGAATATCCATGTAATAGCCCCGGGCAACAGACAACAACGCCCAGGCCATAAAGAGGACAGCCACATTGAGCGCAATGGTCAGCACCTGATAGGGCATGGCCACACGAGCAGGACTATAGCCTATCAGCAACAGGTTCTCCAGCTTGGAGGCGTTCTTCTGCACCAGCAAGTAGACGCTTAGCATCAGGATATAGAAACTCAACACTGATATCACCAATCCCACGATCATTACCAGCGACACGACCATGCGCAAGAAATAGGTAGTCTTCTCGGCCGCCAACTTATCGCTTTCCACCTCGTAGCCTTTCTTTTCCAAATAAGTCGTGACACGCTCATCGGCGGGATTGCCCACTTGCACGATAAGCCTGGTGGACTTGGTCGGCTCGCCAGGGGCGAAACGGGCATTGCTCCAATCCATGAAAGACTGGGGCACCAATATGGTGTTGAGCCTGTTGGAGAAGCCTATCACCTTACCATGAAAACGCTCCTCCTGTCCGTTGCCCCTTATCAAGATACCTAAGTCTATCATGCCTAGCAGTCCCTCGCTAATCTTAGGCAAGGAACGGGTCTGCGCGAAGCCGAAATTATACATATTAATATAGGAACGGGGCAAGATGATGGGCACCCGTTTGTCACCGGGCCTGTATTCCCACTCCGAGGAAGAGACATCCACGAAATCATCGGGCACGCTCTCAAAGAAGAAATCCGTCTTCATCAAGGGGATGCCATTGACGCTCAACGAGGCGTCTACCCGATAATTGGTGGAAGTGAACTTGCCTACACTCGTGACGAAAGGTTGGGCGGAAAGGTCATCTATCTCACTGCCAGAAAACTCGTGGCCACGCCCCGTAAAGACATCGGCTGTGCCCACGCGCTTGCTCAAGATAAGATAGTCGGCCTTCAGGAAGCTGTCCTTGGCCGTGAAAACGGGCAGGACATCGTGATAGAACTGGAAGCCCAGCAACACGATAAGCATGCCCACGAGGTTGGCAAAAAAGAATCCCGCGAACTGCGGAACACTAATATGCTGCCTGAGGAGTTTCCAAACGAGTCTCATAAGCTTAGAGTTTTATCGTAATCCAACGCCATGTGCTTGCCGATACTGGTGATGATGACACCCGCTCCCTGCTTCCTGGCCTCCTCCATCAACAATTCTCCCATCACCTTGGAATTGTTGTCGTCCAAATGGCTGATAGGCTCATCGGCCAGGATGAAATCAAAGGGTTGCGCAAGGGCACGTATCAAGGCCACGCGCTGCTGCTGCCCAAAAGACATCAGTCCTATCTTGGAGTCCCGCTTGTCGGCGATGCCCAGCCGCTCAAACCAGTTCTCTATCTCCTTCGGGGACTTAAAACCCGTCAACTTGTTCTTGATCTCCACGTTTTCCATGGCCGTCAGTTCGGGGAAAAGGCGTAATTCCTGGAAAAGATGGCTGACATGAGTCTGGCGAATAGCCACCCAATCGGCCACGCGCAAACGGCTTGCCAGACGGTCGTCAAAATATAACTCGCCACTGTAATCATGCCTGTAGCCCAGCAAGTAACTGCAAAACGTGCTCTTACCCTTGCCGCTCTCGGCTTCCACCAAATAGAGATGCCCCTTGTGAAAGGTGACATCACGTTGCCAAACCGCTGACCCCAAGTCACCCGACTGAGCGAAAACATGGGGCACCAGGTTGTTTAACCTAATCGTTTCCATTTATCTCAGACAGAATATGATAACGTCCAGCTCGCCAAAAAGGGGTTTCAGGCATTCCACCACAGTAGAAACCTCTGGTTGGTGAGCACTCCACTGGCGGAGATTAGCCGCCAAGACCATCCGTTTTCCCATAAGTTCGCTTCTGGCCTTGTCGTCCAGTGGGCGGGTAGAGGTAGACAACATGGACTTCGCTTCCACCGAATCACTGCCAGCGTAAAAGCGCAGCCCGTCGCCTACACCAAAATAAAACTCCATGTCAGCTCCATGGATGCGGTAAGCGTCGTTACCCCAACGGGTGATGGTCATGCCTGGAGGACACGACCGCATCCAATAATCCACGTCTGCCAACCAATCGCTCTGACTCAGCTTAGCTCCCATGGCCACCCTGGGGCTATCTCCGGAAAAACCGGTGAAAGCCAGTAGCATGTCGCCATCCACGCCACGGATGATATTGTCCATGTCTATCACGGTGTTGACACCCACCATCAACGCCCGCAAGGCCTTGTTGGCCTGCAGCAGGGGAAGGAATTGCCCGCCGTCCACATTGACCAACAAGCATCCCAGCATATCAGGAGAAGCGGCAGACATATATTCATCGGTAATAGGGCGGAAAACTTGATTAGCTTCACGCAAGGCCTCATCCACCCGTGGATTAAGGGAGCTGGTGTTGCCCTCTATGCGTAGCCAACCATCCGCGCTAACCATGCGGGCCTCTATAATCACCTGGGAAGGGTCTGCGTCGCTAGGCAATCCCAAAGTAAAAGGAGCCACCAGCAAATCGGGCAACGCCTCCGCCCTGGCCACCAAAGCCATGGGAGCCTGTATGGTATCCAATCGTTGGAAAAGCGGAGAAGTCTTCACGCCCTCTTCTTCTCCCGCGTTCAGGTATCCGGCCAATTGTTGCCGCTTCCGCGCCTTGGCCTCTCCCACGACAGGGCCCATCACCATCAGTACATCATCATTATAGCCCAGCAGCCACGAACCGCTGAGCGTGGTGAAATGGCAATCATCCCGTTCCGTGAGCGGCTCACATCGCCCCTTGGCTGCCAAGCGCTCCAAGCAACCCTGCAAGTCACTGGCGCTGGACATCTTGGCGCATAAACCCAAATCTCCCTCGGGAGACTCAAACAGGAATACCTTGGCGCTAAAGTCTATACCACAATCGGCTACATGGTCTATTCCTAGCACTTTCCTCAACACGTCTGCCTTTCCGTCGGCTCCATTTTCCTCCATCAGGCGGGAAGCGTCTATGGACATCAGGGCCTTGCTCTCCGACGGTATGGCATTGAGGTAATCGTCACCCGAACAAGCGGCGAGCGACAACAACAAAAGCGGCAGCATAAGCCACCTGCATATCTTACACATCATGGGGTTATTGTTTTCTCCTGGCCAGATTAGCCAACATCACCGCGGAAAGAGCGGCGGTCTCCGTGCGCAGCCTGCTGCTGCCCAAAGACACAGACACAAAACCATTATCCATAGCCAGCCGCACCTCGTCGGGCGTAAAATCACCCTCGGGGCCAATCATGACAGTCACGTCGGCGCAATCGCCAAAAGGCTGGCAAAGCTCATCAAAAAGATCTTTCCTCTCTATCTCCTCTATGCAATGACAAATGAACTTCTTTCCCTCACGGGGATGGGTGACAAATTCCTTCAGGCTTACCATGGACGATATCACGGGTTTCCAGGGCTTTCGGCTCTGCTTGGTGGCAGAAACGATAATCTTGTCGAGCCGAACGGTGCGCATCACCTTACGCTCCGAAAGCTTGCAATTGAGGAACGAGAGATGGTCGAAGCCTATCTCCGTGGCTTTCTCCGCCATCCACTCTACCCTATCCATCATCTTCGTGGGAGCCATGGCCAAATGAATCTGTCCATTCCAAGCCTGCTCCTGCGGCAATTCACGCCTTATCTCATACATGCAACGCTTGGTGGCGGCAATCGTCACCTCGGCTTCATAGAAAGTTCCCTTTCCGTCCATGAGGAACATCTCGTCTCCACTCTTGAGCCTCAGCACACGCACCGCGTGCAGCGCTTCCTCCAGGGGAAGCTCTGTTTGGTTCTTCGCGTCAGGCACATAAAAGAATCTGGCTTCTTTCATCGTCAAAATAGGATTTATAGGTGTTGCTGTTAGATTTCAGGTTCTATCATATCGTCTCGCTCGCCTTTCTCCCTGGACTTCAGTTCGTCCCGTATTTTCGAGGCCAGCTCATAGTTTTCCGCTCGCACCGCATCGTCAAGCAACGAACGGAGCACTTTCCCGTCTATCACATTCACGGGCATCGCCACGGAGAGCGCATTGGGTTTCCAAGGAGAGGATTGCCTATCCATCAGCGTCTTATCCGCGTAGACGGGCAAATTGGCTACATAAGCCAAAAGAATGGCATCGCTGGCCCTGATGGGGAATCTCTGGCCTGTGGCGGTACACACCAAATCCGTGAGGTATTCCCCTGCCATCAAGCCATTGATTTGTATCTCAAACTGGTCGGCGCCCATATCGCGCAGCACACGCCACATCACCTCGGGCAACCATTTCCTGCTGAATGAGGGACCACGATCCAGCCTCACGGACAATTGCTCCCTGACATTGTTGTCGCAAGTGATAACCAACGCACGGCACTCTATGTCGTCCACCAAGGTCATCATACCTATATGGGGTGACGTGCGCATGTTGGAAACGGCAGCCAGCCTCAGCTTTACCCTCATGGCCTCGCCTCCTTCCCCTCAGCGCGGAACGCCAAGGCGAAACAAATGGCCACCACCAAGGCATAAGCGGCAAAGATATACCAACAAGCCTGCCATTGGGTGACTCCATCGGAAGAAGTATAAGCGTTGACCACGGCTTGCGCCGAGAGCGTACCTACCGTAGCGCCAATGCCGTTGGTCATCAGGAAAAAGATGCCCTGGGCACTGGAACGCATCTCAGGATGGGTATTCTGGTCTACGTAAAGCGAGCCGGAGACATTGAAAAAGTCGAAAGCCACGCCATACACCAGCATGGAGAGCACGAAAAGCCACACGCCACCGCCTGGATTCCCCAAGCCGAAGAAGCCGAAACGCAACACCCAAGCGAGCATGGCAATCAACATCACCGTCTTGATGCCGAAACGCTTCATGAAGAAAGGTATCAACAGAATGCAGCAAGTCTCACTGGCCTGGGAAAGAGATATCAGGATGTTGGCATGCTGTACACCAAAAGTGTCCGCGTATTCCGGCACGCTGCCAAATGAGGTGATATAGGGGTTGGCATAGCCATTGGTAATCTGCAGGCTCACGCCCAGGAGCATGGAAAAGAGGAAGAAAATGGCCATCCGCTTTTGCTTGAACAAGGAAAACGCCTTCAGCCCGAAAGCGTCCACCAAGGTGCGTTGGTCCTCGCTGGCCGACGTGGGGCAATGGGGAAGCGTGAAGGAATAGAGAAAGAGCAGCAACCCCACGCTGCCCGAAACCACAAACTGGTTTTGGCTAGACTGGAAGCCCATCAGGTCTGTGAACCACATCATGCAAATGAAACCTATGGTGCCAAATACGCGGATAGGCGGGAAATCCTTCACCGTATCCATGCCTACACGGGTCATGGAGGAATAAGCCACGGAATTGGAGAGTGCCAAAGTGGGCATATAGAACGCCACGCTCAACGTGTAAAGCGGGAATATCATGGAGTGCGCCCCCATTTCGCCTTGCCAAGCGGCCGCGAACATGAAAAGCGCGGCCAACAAATGGCAGGCCCCGAGCAAGCGCTGGGCAGGTATCCACCTGTCCGCGACGATGCCCATCAAGGCTGGCATGAAGATGGAGACCACTCCCTGGACAGCGTAAAACCATCCGATGTGGCTAGCCATACCGATGTTGACGAGGTAAGTGCCCATGGAGGTAAGATAGGCTCCCCACACAGCGAACTCCAAAAAGTTCATCACCGCCAAACGTATCTTCAAGTTCATCGCGCCGTAATTTTTCACTATTAGAATATTTCTGCAAAGTTAAGCATTTTAATCGGATAATGCCGAGAAAACAAAAGAAAACTTGCGCCCGCCAACTTTATTTAACCCAAATTGATTTTTGGGCTTTGGACAGATTGCTCGCTTATGCCTCGTGACATGATACTAGTTTCGATGCCCCACGAAACTAGTGTCGTTGGCCTTCGAGACTAGTATCACAAGGCACCGAGACTAGTGTCGGTTTCAAACGCCTGTCCACAGCCCCCGCAAGCGGGTTAGGAGCGAGCGCACGGAAAGGGGTTTACATGGGTGACGGAAAATAAGTTATTTTGCCAAGGAAAACAAGTTGTTTTGTCCAGGAAAACAAGTTAAATTCCTCACGAAAACAAGTTAAATTGATGAGCAAAACAAATTGTTTTGCCAACCCGCCTGCCGGCGATGCACACTTCACCGCTGCCCGAAGGATTGCGAACCCAGCCAAGACGCAAGCGAGACAAATTCCTGGGCGGTCGGAACGCTATGGGAATAGCCGTAATGAGTTGGACTTCCTCGAAGTCCTTTTCTTCACGATAATCCCCACAGAATCTCTACTGACCACTGAAAGAAGCCTCACAGGACGGGAAAACCGCGAAATGGGGATAAAAGAAAAAGATTGATTGTCTCACGACAACCAATCTTTTATTAACCTTAATAATCTAATACCATGAAAAACACTCTGCAAAGATACGCATTCTTTTCGTATCAGCAATTCTTTCTGGCGAAAATGATTCGCTTTTTAGTATTCATTAAAGGAATGACCATTCCATTTAAATTTTCTTTGCGACAAAACGCGAGCCACAGCCTCCTTTTCTCCGCTCGGCAGCAAAGGCGTGGAAAGCCTGAAAGTCAATGCGTCTTCATCAGGAGAAAGCGTGGCTTCCACCATCACGGGGTCTATCATTTGGACCAACTCCTGATACCGTTCCTCGGTCATGGAATCGGGACGGGAAACCAACTTGGCAGGCAACGCTTCCAAAAGACTATCCACCACCTGTTGCAGTTCCGTGAGAGGACGCCAGCTGGAATCATAGAAAGACACCTCGGACTCCTTGGCAGGCGCCTGCAATGTTTTCACTACGCAAATGAGAGAATCCACCCCATCGGCAGGCATGACACGCATCTGGAGCGTGGCGGATTGGCTGAGCGTGGCTTGCAAATAAACGGCGGTCAAGGTATCCAACACGGTTTCCCCTTGCAGCATGTTCGCTACTTTGGCCTCAAGGTTTTTCTCCTTCAGGTCTATACATTCCTCCCGTTGGGCTTCCGTCAAATAAGGCGAAAGCGTATCGGGCATCGCCAGCCAAGCGGCTTTAACCGACTGCGCACGCCCGCCCAGCGCAAAGCCCAGCAAGCAAACGCATAGCGTGAATATCCTTCTCATAGCGCAATTATATCATAATCACTTATCCCAAGTACTTCATGAGAATGCGGGCATAGCCGTTCTCACGCAACTTGATGATGCTCTTCTCCCTGATTTGGCGCACGCGCTCACGAGTGAGACCCAGCTCATCGCCTATCTCCTCAAGGCCTTTCTCATGGCAACCGATGCCATAACACTCGCGCACGATAATCGCCTCGCGCTCCTTGAGCACCTTGTTGAGCACGTTGTTCAACTCAAGGCTCATGGACTCAAAATCCACGTGCCTGTCCGTCCGGCTATCGTCACCCGAGGCCATCACGTCCGCCATGGAATTATCGTCATCCTCCCCGAAAGGAGCGTCAATACTCAAATGATGGGAATCGGCCTTGATGGCCACGTCTATCTTGGCCTCATCAATATCCGTTATCCTACTCAATTCCTGCACGGAAGGCTTTCGCTGGTGCTCCTGCTCAAACTTGCTTATCTCGGCGTTAATCTTTGTGAGAGCCCCCACTTGGTTCAAAGGCAACCTCACGATACGGCTCTGCTCGGCGATAGCCTGCAAGATGCTCTGGCGTATCCACCACACCGCATAGGAAATGAACTTGAAGCCACGTGTCTCGTCAAACTTCTCGGCGGCCTTCACCAGGCCGATGTTACCCTCGTCGATTAGGTCCGTAAGCGTAAGCCCTTGATGCTGATACTGCTTCGCCACGGAAACCACGAAGCGCAAATTGGCTTTCACAAGTTTCTCCTTGGCACGCTCAGCCTCTGGGCCACCCTTCCTGATAGCTTGAGCCAGCTCTATCTCCTCGTCAATCGACACCATAGGCTCGCGGCTTATCTCCGCCAAGTATTTGTCGAGTGCCTCACTGGAACGATTGGTAATGCTTTTGCTGATTTTTAGTTGCCTCATTCTCGAAATCTCTTTATCCTATTTTCATAAAAAAGCTACCTTTGCCTGCCAGCCTTTCGGCTAATCGGCGTGCAAAGGTAGTTATTTTAATCGAAATACGAACTATATTCCAGGAAAAAACGCACACTGCGCATTTATTTCCTTATTCCCGTTCCCGATTTAATGACGGAAATGGCGAGGGGGAAGCTATTTCTTCAACCACTTGTCGAGCCAAGAGAAGAAAGTGCGCTGCCACAAGATGCCATTCTGGGGCTGCAGTACCCAATGGTTTTCATCTGGGAAAATGAGCAACTCAGCGGGAATGCCCCTCATGCGAGCCGCATTGAACGCTCCCATGCCCTGATTGGCATTGATACGATAATCTTTCTCGCCATGAATGCAAAGAATAGGCGTATCCCACTTGTCAACGAACTTATGGGGACTATTGGCGTAGGTGCGACGGGCATTATCAGTAGCGTCGGAATTCCAATAAGCGTCATCATACTCCCAGTTGCTGAACCAAGCTTCCTCGGTATCCGTGTACATGCTTTCCAGGTTGAAAGCGCCGTCGTGGGCAATAAAGGCTTTGAAACGCTTGTCGTGATGGCCCGCCAGATAATAAACGGAGAAACCTCCGAAGCTGGCTCCCACACATCCCAAGCGGTCTTTATCTACAAAGGGCAAATTAGCTACCGCGTCATCTATGGCGGAAAGATAGTCTTTCATGCACTGGCCAGTCCAGTCACCGCTAATCTGCTCATTCCATTCACTGCCATAACCAGGCAAACCGCGACGATTGGGGGCGATAATCACATAGCCATGAGCCGCCATGATCTGGAAATTCCATCGATAGCTCCAGAACTGGCTTACGGGGCTTTGGGGGCCACCCTCACAATAAAGCAAGGTAGGATACTTCTTGGTCTCATCAAAATGAGGGGGCAAAATCACCCACACTTGCTCCTGCTTACCATCGGTGGTGGTTACCCAACGCTCCCTCACCTCGCCCATTTGCAGTTGGTCAAGGATATGCTTGTTCTCAAATGTGAGCTGTGTCACCTCGCTCTTCTTCTCTTTCTTGGAAGGTGTCACGACATAAAGGTCGTCGGGGCTGGACATGCTGTGGCGGGTAACCAAAAGCTTCTTGCCCATCATCTGCAAAGAGCCATAGTCATACATGCCATCCGTCAACTGCATCACCTTGCCCTGCAAGTTGGTTTGGTAAACATGGATGCAAGCGTGCCAACATCCCAGGAAATAAAGCGTCTTGGAGTCGGGTGCCCAGGTAAAGGCATCCACGTTAGAATCAAAGCTCTCCGTCACGTAAGTCTTCTTGCCCGTAGCCAGTTCATAGACGCAAAGACGATTGCGGTCGCTCTCGTACCCATTGCGTGCCATGCTTTGCCAAGCAAGATACTTGCCATCGGGAGAGAAACTGGGATTGGTGTCATACCCCACATTGCAATCCTCAGCCTGTTTGTTGACCGCCTGGTCTTTCATGGACTTAGTAGCGTCGATGGCCGGCTCTTGATAGCCTTCAGGCTTGCAGAGGTTCTTCGTCTCGCGCGCGTGTATATTATATAGGTATATATCCGCGTCGGTAGAGATGGCGTAAGCTACGCCCTCCTTCTTCCTGCAAGTATAGGCAATGGTCTTGCTATCGGGACTCCAAGCCAACTGCTCTATGCCTCCAAAAGGAGCCATGGGGCATTCGTAGGGCTCGCCTTGCAGGATATCCTCTCCCTCATCAACGCCTTCGGAAGTTACCTTGGCCAAAAAAGGATGGGGAATGCTCTCCACGTAATGGTCCCAATGGCGATAGTTCATGTCAGTCACCAAGCGACCTGTCGCCTTGGGCAAGTCGGAAGGATTCTCCTTGATAGAGCCATGATAAGGGATGCTCTTAATCAATATGACCATCGTCTCATCTGGAGAAAACAGGAAACCCTCTATGTCTGTCTTGGAATGGGTAAGCTGCTTGCGGTCTGTACCATCGGCGTTCATGCTCCATAACTGTCCTTCCCGCAAAAAGGCGATACGCTTGCCATCTGCTATCCATACGGCAGATGTCTCGCTCTGCGCATCTACCGTGAGTGCCTTTTGATTAGAGCCGTCAGCCGCCATTGTAAACAGCATTTGGTGCCCTTTGTTCTCGGGCACACTGTAATAGCCCACTTGATAGACGATAGACTTAGCGTCGGGAGAGACGGCCGCTCCACCTATACGCCCCATCGCCCAAAGAGCTTCGGGAGTCATCAAGTCACTCTTCAATTGTATGTCATTGCGCTGTATCATTTTCTGCGCTTCCGCATGGGCACCACCCAACATGAGTGCCGTGGCCATTGTCATAATCGTTGCTTTCCACATCGTAGTCTTATTTTTTACCTTTCTTTCTGCGTTCCAGTTCCTCACGCCTGCGCTTAATCTCCTCTTGCTCACGCTGCTGGTACTCCTGCAAAGCCTGCATACGAGCAGCCAAGCCGCTGACTTTCTTGGGATTGTTCTTGTTTTGCTCATAACGAGCCTCCAATATCTGGAGCAACTTCGCGTCGTTGGTGGTCTTGCGCAAAGTCCACATGATGGCAGCACTGCAGAAGAGGCTGATAAAGTAATAGAAATTCAAGCCCGCGGAATACTCATTGAACATGAAGAAGAATATCACGGGCATGAGATACATCATCCACTGCATCATCTTCATCTGCTCAGCTTGCTGACCCACCATTTGGTCTCTCTGCTGGCGCATGGTCAGCCAAGAGTAAGCGACATTGGCCACGCAGAACAGGATACAAGTCAAGCTCAAGTGGTCGCCAATGAGCCAAAGATTGGTATTCCACTCCACGATGGGGTCATAGGTGCTGAGGTCACTGATCCACAAGAATGATTCCCCGCGAAGCTGGATGGCGTTGGGCACGAAGTTAAACATGGCAATCCAGATAGGAGCCTGTATCAACATGGGCAAGCAACCCGAGAGTGGGCTCACGCCATACTTGCTGTACTCCGCCATCATGGCCTGCTGCTTCTGCATCTGGTCTTCCGGTTTTTTGTATTGGGCCGTGGCCTCTTCCAACTTCGGCTTCAACACACGCATCTTGGCAGAGCTCATATAGCTCTTCTTCACCATGGGATAGGTGATTACCTTCAGCAACAACGTGATCAAGATAAGCACAACTCCCATGGGGAAGTAGTTTTGCAGGAAATCGAACACATAGAGCGTGAAGAACCGGTTGATATAACGGAACAACGGCCAGCCCAGATACACCAGTCTTTCCATCTCCAAGTCCTTGCCAAAAGTGCTTTGCTTCTGCACTTTCTGCAACAAGCGGAAATCATTGGGGCCGTAGTAGAATTCAAACTCCGAGGGCTTTTGGCCTGTGGGGTCAAAAGCGGTCTTCATCTTCGCCTCATAATTCTTCAAGTAGCCAGACCCTTTCTGTTGGGGAATACTCGTCATGAGCGCGCCTTCCTGGAAATTATCCTTAGCTATCATCACGGCGGAGAAAAACTGATTCTTGAATGCCACCCAATCGATGGTTTCCTCCAAGGGCTCATCTATTTCCTCGCTGGTCTCGCTCAGGTTGTCTGTTCCTCCTTCCACGTCATGATAAGTCAACGTGGCGTAGCGGCTCTCAAAGGTAAATCCCCTCTCTTGCTGGCGCGCCTTGCCCGTCCACTGCACGTCCATCTTGTCATAAGTAGGAGCGAAAAGGCCTGCCATGCCTTGGGTAGACAGGCTCATGTGGAGCAAGTAATCCTTACCCAACCAATATTTCAAGGTCAGATATTTACCTGGGGATGCCTCCGCGGTAAAAGTCACCGTCGTATCAGTTACCTGCGTTGGTTGGAAATACAAATCCGCTGTATTGATGTTAGCTTCTTTCGTTGCCAACAAGAACTTCAAGGTATTATCCTTTTGGTCGAAAAGGGTCAGATCTGGCGTGTCTTTAGAGCCATCCTTTTGATTTATATCATGACCCGTATAACCTTTGATGACCGCTTTCTCCACGAAAGCTCCCTTACTATTGAGGGTCAATTCCACCTTGTCATTCTTCAAAACAACACGATGAGCCTTCCCTTGTAAGGCACTGTGAAAGAGAGCATTGGTATCCGCCAAAGCCACTTGCTTGGCGGCGATAGCCTTCTGACGGGCACTTTCCTTGGCCTTCGCCTCGTATTGCTCACGGGCTACCTGCTGTATGGAATCCCTAACGAATGCCTCGCGGCGTTCCTCTTCCGAGGGTTGTGAATACCAACTAAAACCTATTAAAACCAAGGCTATCAGTACGAAGCCTATAATGTTATTCTTACTCATTATTATTTTTCTTGTTGGCTATTGCCGTTTTCACGAAATCAAGGAAGAGGGGGTGGGGTTTCAACACCGTACTTTGGTATTCTGGGTGATATTGCGTGCCCACATACCATTTCAATCCAGGTATCTCCACGATTTCCACCAGGTCACTCTCGGGATTGCGCCCCACGCACATCATGCCATTGCGCTCAAACTCTGACTGGAATTCGTTATTGAACTCATAACGGTGGCGATGGCGTTCTTGGATATGTTCTTGCTTATAGATCTCAAACACACGAGAACCTTGCCTCAGCACACACTCATAAGCGCCCAGTCGCATGGTTCCACCCATATTGGAAATATTCTTCTGCTCCTCCATAATGTCAATGACGTTATGAATGGTTTTTTCGTCCATCTCCCTAGAATTAGCGTCCTCATATCCCAATACGTTACGGGCAAACTCAATGACCATCATCTGCATGCCCAAACATATACCAAAGGTAGGAATGTCGTGGGTACGTGTATAATGAGCCGCGATAATCTTTCCCTCAATACCTCTTTGGCCAAAGCCAGGGCATATCACAATACCATCCTGACCGCTTAACTTTTCCGCCACATTGGCCTGGGTAATCTTCTCGGAATTGATGAAGGTTATCACCACCTTGTGATCATTATAAGTACCAGCGTGGGAAAGGCTCTCGCGGATACTCTTGTAAGCGTCTTGCAAGTCATACTTGCCCACCAAGCCTATATGCACCTCCTCGGTGGCCTTGCGCCTTCTCTCTATAAAGGATTTCCAAGGACCCAGGGCAGGAGTCTCGCCCACGGGCATCTCCATCTTATGAAGAATAGCCACGTCAAGTTTCTGGTTTTGCATATTGACAGGAACATCATAGATGCTCTCCAAGTCCTCGCTCTGTATCACGCAATCACGATCCACATTACAGAAATTGGCAACCTTTTTCAAGATAGCGTCATCCAAATGTTTCTCGGTTCTCAGCACAAGAACATCAGGCTGGATTCCTACGCTCTGTAATTCTTTCACAGAATGCTGGGTAGGCTTGGTCTTCAATTCTCCCGCAGCTTTCAAATAGGGCACATAAGTGAGATGAACATTGATGGCCCGCTTACCCAGCTCCCATTTCAACTGGCGGATAGCTTCCATGAAAGGCGCACTCTCGATGTCACCAATGGTACCGCCTATCTCGGTAATCACAAAGTCGTACCCATATTTGGAGCCCAAAAGCTTGACATTGCGCTTGATTTCATCGGTGATATGGGGCACTACCTGAATAGTCTTGCCTAGATAATCGCCTCTGCGCTCCTTGTCAATCACTGACTTGTAAATTCGTCCCGTGGTCAAGGAATTGGCCTTGGTGGTCTGAATGCCCGTAAAACGTTCATAGTGTCCCAAATCAAGATCGGTTTCCATGCCGTCAACGGTAACATAACACTCGCCGTGCTCATAAGGATTGAGCGTGCCAGGATCTATATTGATATAGGGGTCAAACTTTTGAATGGTGATATTGTAGCCTCTGGCCTGCAGGAGTTTTCCTATTGAAGAAGATATGATACCCTTGCCCAATGAAGAGACCACGCCACCTGTCACGAAGATGTACTTAGTTTCTGCCACGATATAATAAGAATTACTGGTTATTTTTATGCGCGAAGGTACGATAAATCCATGAAATAACCAAAATAATCTACAAGAAGATGTGTTTTTCTGAATTTAATTACTACCTTCGCGACAAAAGAAAAGAGATGATGAGAATCAAGTGTCTATTACTTCTTTTGGTTTTCATGGGCTTAGGAGCTACAGCTCAGCAATCTTCCCTCAAGACTTACTATAATAATATGGTAAGAAACTACATGGATTCCTTGCTAGCCACGAAGACACACCTTGATTCCACTGAAATAAAAGCAGCGGAAGACTCCCGCTACTCCCAATTATTTACAACCCTCACCTTTTATCATAGACCCACGGCCAGAAAGCTCCGGATAGGAAGCCGATTCGCTCCAACGGACAGCACAGACAGGATGATAGATAATGTCTTGATGAACATCTACCTGAAAAGGCCAGACTTAGTAAAAGAACACGAGACGCACTTAGACATCGTGGGAGCTCCCATAGAATCAAAGCCAGAGCCAGAGATAGAACACGTATACCAAGAAATCGTGGAACAAGTGGCCCCAAAAGCCATTGAGCCTGTAGTCAAGCCTTTGGACATCTATGTAAAAAAGCCCAACTTCTGGACTTTCTCTGGCGATTACTACTTGCAATTCCTGCAAAACTACGTATCTGGCAATTGGTATAAAGGTGGCGAGAGCAACTACTCCATGCTGGGAAGCGTGACCATGCAAGCCAACTACAACAACAAACAGAAAGTGAAATGGGACAACAAACTGGAACTGAAGCTGGGCTTGCAGCATTCCAACAGCGACTCCCTTCACAGCATGAAATCATCAGAAGACCTGATACGCTACACCAGCAAGTTGGGCCTGCAAGCCACCAAGAGATGGTATTACAGCTTACAGTTGATTGCCTCAACACAATTCACCAGAGGATTCAAGAGCAATGATCCTAAAATATACTCCAGCTTCATGTCGCCCTTCAACGCCAACATCTCCGTCGGTATGGATTACAACGTGAACTGGTTGAATAACCGCCTCACGGGAAATGCCCACATCGCCCCTTTGGCAATGAACTGGCGATACGTGGACAGGGGAGAATTGGCCACCGACTATGGACTAGATCCAGGGTCACATAACCTGCTAGATTATGGTTCGGAAATAACCGTGGACGTAACGTGGAAATTCAGTGACGACATAAGCTGGAAAAGTCGCCTCTATTGCTATACCACCTATGAACGAGCCGAAATGGAATGGGAGAACACCTTCTCCTTTCGTTTCAATCGCTATATCTCCTCCAACCTCTTCATCTATCCCCGCTTCGATGATGGCACCGCCCGTGACAGCCATCACGGGTATTGGCAGTTCAAGGAATATTGCTCCATAGGCTTCTCCTACTCATTCTAAGACTGACGAAGAAAGGGCTAAAGAATCAAGATAGCATGCTAGGCAAGAACACCACTGACAGGCTGCTGGCCAAGATAAGAGGAGGCGAGGCACTCACCACGCGAGAGAAGCTCAACTTGATTGTAGACTTGAGCATTCCCTCGATATTGGCGCAAATCACCAGCGTGATGATGTTTTTCATCGACGCTTCCATGGTGGGACACCTGGGAGCGGAGGCTTCCGCCAGCATAGGCCTGGTGGAATCAACCACCTGGCTCTTCAGCAGCATCACCAACGCCATATCGCTAGGATTCTCGGTACAGGCAGCCCACTTCATCGGGGCGAACGACTTCATGCGTGCCCGGCAGGTATTCCGCCACGGGCTGATCATCAGCCTCACGCTAAGTGTACTTATCATGTCTGTGGGCGTAGCTATCGCGTTCCCTTTGCCTTATTGGCTTGGAGGAGGCGAGGATATCGTCCACAACTCCTCCCTCTATTTCCTCATCTTCATGCTCGCCATGCCCGCCTACCAACTCAACAATCTGTGCGGTGCGATGCTGAAGAGCAGCGGTAACATGCGGGTGCCCAGCGTGGTAAGTGTCATGATGTGCGGACTGGACATCGTGTTCAATTATCTTTTTATCTTCGTGTTGGGTTTCGGCGTGCCAGGAGCCGCGATGGGAACAGCGCTCGCCATATTGACGGCTGGATGCACACAAGCATATTTCGCCATCGTGCGTAACAAGATATTGCGGTTGCGACAAGACAGGATACCCTTCTCATGGGTATGGGGATACCTGCGCAACGCACTGAAGATTTCCAGTCCCATGGCCTTGCAGTCCACCCTGATGAGCGGGGCGCAAATCATGAGCACCATCATCGTGGCCCCGTTGGGCAACTTCGCCATTGCCGCCAACTCCTTCGCCGTGACGGCGGAGAGCCTTTGCTACATGCCTGGCTATGGTATCGGCGACGCTGCCACCACGCTAGTAGGGCAAAGCATGGGGGCTGGTAGGAAAGACCTCTGCCGTAGCTTGGCTTACATGACCGTAGGGTTGGGTATGGGAGTGATGGCCTTGATGGGAGTGATTATGTATGTATTCGCCCCAGAGATGATCGGGATTCTTACGCCCGTGGAAGAGATACGGCAGTTGGGTATCACCTCGCTGAGGATAGAGGCCTTCGCCGAACCTTTCTTCGGGGCGGCTATCATTACTTATTGTGTCTGCGTGGGAGCGGGGGATACTATACGTCCCATGCTTATCAATCTAGGCTCCATGTGGCTGATGCGCCTCACGCTTGCCGCATTGTTGGCTCCCCATTATGGACTGCCAGGCGTATGGTTTGCCATGGCCGTGGAGCTGACCTTCAGGGGTTGTCTCTTCCTGTGGCAGCTCTTCAGGGGGAAGTGGATGGAGCGAGGCCTGCGCATCGTGAAGACCCCCTAGAACTTCCACGCATGCATACACATATATATATAATAATAAGGTATAGAATGACATAAAACCTTGCTCCACATAAAGAAGGAAAGAGATCGTTTCACTATCATAAACATCAACAAAAGTGAAAAAAAGAAAGCTAATGACCCTGGCCTTGGCCATGTTCCTGTTCGCGGGACAGGCCATCGCCCAGCAAATGCCTCCCATCCCCAAGGACAAGGAGGTAAGGATGGGCAAGCTCGACAACGGGCTTACCTACTACATCCGCCACAACGATTACCCCAAGGACGTGGCCAACTTCTACATCGCCCAGCGCGTGGGCTCCATCAACGAGGAGGAGAACCAGCGCGGATTGGCCCACTTCCTGGAGCACATGGCATTCAACGGCTCAGAGAACTTCCCTGGCAATGGAATCATCGAGTTCACCCGAGGCCTCGGCGTGGAATTTGGCAGCAATTTGAACGCCTACACTTCTATCGACCAAACAGTCTACCGCATCTGTGACGTGCCTACCGCTCGCCAAACAGCCCTGGACTCCTGTCTCCTGGTATTGAAAGACTGGAGCTGCGGACTGTTGCTGGAAGACGAGGAGATAGACAAGGAGCGCGGCGTCATCCACCAAGAGTGGCAAATGGGCAGCGACCCCTTCCAGCGTTTCGCCGACAAGCACCTGGAGGAGCTCTATCCTGGCAGCAAGTATGGCAAGCGACTGCCCATCGGACTGATGAGCGTGGTAGACAACTTTGAGTATCAAGCTCTAAGAGACTACTATCACAAATGGTATCGTCCCGACAACCAAGCCATCATCGTAATAGGCAACGTGGACGTAGACCACATCGAGGCAGAAATCAAGAAGCTGTGGAACGGTGTGAAGGTGGATCCCAATGCCGCCAAGGTGACGACCGAGGCCGTGCCCGACAACGAGGAGCCTATCTACGTGACCTACCAGGACAAGGAGCAGAAGTATAGCATCATCAGCGTGAACATGAAGCACGACGCGGTGCCCGACTCCGCCAAGAGCACCCTGGACTATCTGATACTGCAATATGGCCGACAGATGGCTGGCATGATGATTAACATGCGCCTGCAGGAGCTGATGCAGCAGCCTGATTGCCCCTTTGTATCCGCAGGCGTAAGCTATGGTCAGTTCATGGGCATCAGCAAGCCTAAAGATGCCTTCGAGCTGCAGATAGTGCCCAAGGAGGGCAAGGACATCGAGGCCTTGACCGTGGCCATGAGAGAAGTGGAGCGCGCACGCCAGTTCGGCTTCACCGAGACCGAGTACGCCCGCGCCAAAGCTGACTACCTGAGCAGCCTGGAGCAACTCTACACCAACCGCGACAAGACCTCCAACACCTACTTCTACAACCTCTGCGTGGGCAACTACCTGGCCAACGAGCCTATGCCTGGCATAGAGGACGAGTATACGCTGATGAACCAGATAGTACCCAACATCCCCGTGGCCGCCATCAACATGCTGGCTGCCGAGATGATATCCAAGGACAACAAGAACCTGGTGGTATACCAACTCTCGCAGGAGGCTCCCGGCAAGGTAGCACCCTCCGCCGACCAGCTGCACCGCGCCATTGACGCCGTAAGGGCTGAGAAACTGGAGGCTTACGTAGACAACGTGAAGAACGAGCCCCTCATCGCCCAGTTGCCTCAGAAGGGCAGCATCGTGAGCACCACCGAAGACCAGAAACTGGGCTTCAAGAAGCTCACCCTCTCCAATGGTGCCACTGTCATACTGAAGAAGACCGACTTCCAGGACGACGAGGTGAAGATGAGAGCAGAGGCCAAGGGCGGCATGAACAAGTATGGCGAGGCTGATTTTGTCACGCTGGGAGCCTATGACTACATCGCGGGCAGTTGCGGACTGGGCAACTTCTCCGTGACCGAGCTGCAGAAGGCACTGGCCGGCAAGAAGGCCAACGCCAACCCCTCGCTGGGACTCTACACCCGCTCGCTGAACGCCTACTCCACCCCCAAGGACGTGGAGACCATGATGCAGCTCTCCTACCTCTACTTCACCGACATGCGCAAGGACGAGAAGGCCTGCCAGTCCACCATCGCCCAGCTGGAGGTGGTGCTGAAGAACAAGGACCTGCAGCCCGAGAGCGTGTTCAGCGACTCACTGCAGTACACCCGCTACTGCCACAACCCCCGCTTCGCCCCGCTGCGCTACGATGACCTGAAGAAGGTCAACGCGGACCGCGTGGTGGAAATCACCAAGGAGATGTTCGCCGACGCGAGCGAATTCACCTTCTACATCGTGGGCAACTACGACGAGGCCACCCTGCTGCCCCTCATCGAGCAGTATATCGCCTCCCTGCCCTCCAGCCAGAAGCAGCCCAAGAAGGTGGAGGCCGGACAGGAGGTGATCACCTACCCCAATGGCGCCGTGGCCAACCACTTCAGCCGCAAGATGGAGACACCCAAGGCACAGCTCTACAAGATATGGCGCACCGAGAAGGTGCCCTACACGCTGGAGAACAGCGTCTTGGTGGACGCTGCCGGACAGATCGTCAACATCAAGCTGCTGCGCACCATCCGCGAGGAGAACAGCGCCGCCTACTCCGTGGGCGGATACGGCTTCAACCAGCGCACCGCCGACGACCAGAACTATCTGCAGATACTGGCCGGCTGCCCCATGGATCCCGCCAAGGCAGACCTGGCCCACAAGCTGATGGAACAGGGCGTGACCGAGATGGCGCAGACCGTGGAGGCTACCGACCTTCAGAAGGTGAAGGAGTTCATGCTCAAGCAAGCCAAGGAGAACGCCCGCAACAACAGCCACTGGCTGGGCGTATTGAGCGAGTATTGCGACACCGGCCTGGATATTCAGACCGACTACGAGAAGACCGTCAATGCGTTGACCCCCGAGAAGATTGCCGCCTTCATGAAGGGCTTGCTCTCCACGGGCGACAGCGTAGAGGTCTTGATGACTCCCGAGAAGTAAGCGTCAATCCATTTAGCTGAAACGATTCCATCCCCCATCGCCACCACTGAGCGGCGATGGGGGATTTCTTTTGCCCCAAAGCCAGGACGCTCGTCCCGCTTCCCCTGGGAAGAGCACGCAGGAAGGCAGAGCCTTCATGAGGCATCATATAAGATGATGATAGGCATCGTCTAAGATGATGGTGGTCATCATATAAGATGATGCCCTACCTAGGTAGCGCATATCCCACGGAAAGATACTGTCAAAGCCTCGCCGGGAAAGGGGATCGCCCCCTTTCCCGCCAAGGAAGCCTTGGTTGAGGCAGGCCAAGCGCAAGAACTTTTACCCATTTTTGAGTATTGCGAGGCACGGCAAATCGCCGTACCTTCGCGTCGGAAACCAATACAAACAAACTCTAAACGACAAATGGGAAAAACAAGAATCACGATTGCCGCATGCGCATTGGCAGCCTGCTGCCTCCATCCTGGCATTGCCATGGCACAGTACTCGGCGGCCGACAGCGTGTACCAGCACGCCAAGGGCAACCGCCTCAGCGTGGGCGGATACGGGGAAATCGCGCTGACACGCAATTTCTACAGCGACAACATCTATCGCTATCGCAACCCCGCGACCTACAAGAACGACCCCAGCCATGGGCGGTTTGACATCCCCCATGCCGTCATCTACATCAGCTATGACTTCGGCAAGGGCTGGACCATGTCCAGCGAGATAGAGTTCGAGCATGGCGGCGCCGGCGGAGCGGTGGAGAAAGAATGGGAAGAAGGAGGCGAATGGGAGCAAGAGACCGAGAAAGGCGGAGAGGTGGAGCTGGAGCAGTTCTGGATACAGAAAAGCTTCACCCCGTGGGCCAACGTCCGCGTGGGCCACATCGTGGTGCCCGTGGGACTCACCAACGCCCACCACGAGCCGCTCAACTACTTCACCGTCTACCGCCCCGAAGGCGAGGGCACCATACTGCCCAGCACTTGGCACGATACGGGCATCAGCTTCTGGGGTCGCCTGGGAGACTTCCGCTACGAGGTGCAAGCACTGGCGGGACTGGACGCGCTCCTCTTCAACAGAGACAACTGGATACAGGCAGGAGCGGGCTCTCCTTTCGAATTCAAGGTGGCCAACAAATACGGCTTCGCCGCCAGGCTAGACAACTACACCGTCAAGGGACTGCGCGTGGGCCTGAGCGGATACTATGGCAGGGCGTTCCACAATTCCTTCCCCCACGACATGGAGAGCGACGGGCAAGTGAACAAGGACGTGAAGGGCGACGTGTACATAGGCGCACTGGACTTCACGCTTGACCGCTGGAACTGGGTCGTGCGAGGAAACGTGGACTATGGTTACCTTTCCGATGCCGCCCGCATCAGCTCGCTGAAAAACAACTCCGCAGGTGGCAGCTCTCCCGTGAAACGCTCCGACGTGGGCAAGAACGCCGTGGCCGCAGGCATCGAGGCGGGATATGACATCTTCTCGCAAATACCCAAGCTCAGGAACGACGGGCAACGTCTCTACCTGTTCGGCCGATACGAATACTATGATTCCTACATCAAGGAAGCGTCGCAGACAGAAGCCAACTACACCGCCAAGAACCGCTTCGCCGTGGGCGTGAACTATTGCCCGCTGCCCCAAGTGGTGGTCAAGGCCGAGTATTCCAAGCGGTGGTTCAACAAGACGCTCTCCGACGGCACGCCCTACAATGACGAGCCTTCCATCTCCATAGGCGTGGCCTACCAGGGCTTCTTCCTGTAAAGCAAGACAATCATCAACAACACACAACACATAAAGACATGAACAAGAGAACATTCAACCATCGCGTCGCCATCATGGCCATGAGCCTCATGGCGGCCACGGGCTTCACCGCCTGCAGCGACGACGACAACAACGGGGGCTCCGAGGTAGAGGCCCAGAAAGTGAAAGAGATGAGTACGCTCACCGAGAAGTATGTCAACGACGTGGTCTACTACACCTACGACAAATTGGCCGACGCTTCAGAGAAGCTCTACGACGAGGTAGAAGCTATGAGGAGCAGCCTGGCGGCAGGCACACTCACCCAAACGCAGATAGACCAGACATGCGCCACCTTCCTGGAGGCGAGAGCCTGGTGGGAGAAGAGCGAGGCATGGCTCTACGGACCCGCCGAGAACTGGGGCATAGACCCACACATAGACACTTGGCCGCTGAGTCGCCCCGGACTGGCTACCTTCCTGCGTGAAAACAAGAACACCATATTCGCCCAGGGATTTGACATCAACGAGGCTATAGAGGCCGTGAGCAACAACAACAACGAGGACTCCTGGTTGGGTTTCCACGGACTGGAGTTCGTGCTCTTCCGTGACGGAGCCAACCGCACCGTAGCCGACTTCCAGGGAGAGGAAAGCGCGAGCGAGTTCGCCGGCAGCGGCGTGGACGGAGCCTTGGAGCTGGACTTCGCCTGGGCCGTGGCGGGAGACCTGAGAGACCACACCTACAGACTGGAGGTGAACTGGAACGAGAACGCTCCGCAAGCACGCAAGGACAGGGTGCAGGCACGTGGCTGGAGCCTCATGGACGAGCCTGGCTATTACACAGGCTATGCCCTCACCCACCCCGCGAGCGGCATGCCCTATACCTCGGATCGGGGAGCGATATCCACCATTCTCAACTCTGGCTGCATGAACATAGCCCAAGAAGTGGCCGACCAGAAAATGGGACAAGTATGGCGTACCGCCACTGGCCAAGGAACCGCGGAGGACAGCCAGGACTACATCGAGTCCCCCTATAGCCACAAGTCGTTCCAGGACTTCTATGACAATATCATCAGCATCAAGAACGCCCTCTACGGGAACATAGAGCAGCCCAACTATGATGAGAGCTCCATCATGAGCTATCTCCATAAATACAATCCCGAGCTGGCAAGCAATCTGCAACAAGGACTGGACGCTTCCTTCGACAAGCTGAACGTCTGCATGCAGGGACGGGCGTTCGTGGAAGTGGCCTATAGCGGAACGGCCGAAGAACTGGACAACGTGGCCAAGGCCATGGAGGCCATCAACCAGCTGAACGAGGCACTCAACGAGGCCGACTACTGGATACAGCGCAACTGATGACCATACATACATCTCTACCATAAATAAAGACAGGAGACCACGGCAAGCCATGGGAAAGGGCTGTCGTGACCTCCACTGTCCATTACACCAGCAACCTGAAATAACCATATTATAAAGATGAGAACAACAAGACACACATGCGCATGCCTCCTCATGAGCGGACTGGCTCTATCGCTAGCGGCATGCAAAGACGACAATCCTGGAGCAGACAACTACACACCCACTGATGACTATACCTACGTGGGCAAGGCCGTGGGCAATTTCTCCGCCGATGAATGGTATCCCGGAGGCAAGCTAGGCACCACGGAAAACATATCTCCCGGATGCTATGAGGACGAGACTCCAGCCGTGACCAACCAAGGGCTAATCGACGAATTCAACCTGGGAGAAATGTTCTTTGAGCGCAACGTCACCCTCAGCACACCCCCCTTCAACGGACTGGGTCCCGCCTCCGTGCGCACCTCCTGCATAGATTGCCATCCTGGATACGGACACGGCAAGAGACAGGATGCCTACAGGGCTGCCCAATATGGCAACGGATACCTCTTGGTCATCTACACTCCCGACAAGCCGGGCAGCAATGACGGGCCTTATATAGCCGAGGTAACCGGCATGCCCCAAACGCAAGCCGTATCGCCCTTCCTGCCCCCCGTGGACGAAGAGCAGATAAGCATCACCTGGAAAACCCTGTCGGGCGACATGCCCAGCGGACTTTCCGCCACAGAGTTCCCGGACGGGGAGAAATACGAGCTGATATACCCAGAGGTCACCATCCCCACGACCGCGTTCAACACCTATCCTCAGCCGACAAACATCGAAGTGCGCCTGGAGTCCACCATCGGCATCATAGGAACGGGACTCATAGACGCTATCCCTGAGAGCGCTCTCAAGGAGCAATACGCCAAGGAAGCCGCGGCGGGCGCGGACTTGAATCCCGCCATGTGGGACAAGGGAGCCAACGACTGGGCCTCATCCGCATACTACACCAACTGGACCAGTCCTGGCGCGCTGGCAGACGGAACACCCGTGGAAGGCATGGTGAAAAGATATACCTACGCGCTGACCAGGGCCTCGCTGCAAGACGGAGCGGGAGCCAACGCCATGTGGAACATACCGAACGTGAGCCGTCCCGACCGTCCCTACCTGTACACCACCGACGCTTGGGCGGAAGCCATGGCCAGGAATCCACAGGTAATAGCCGCCATCAAGGCTGACCCCACCTCACCCTACTACGCTGACGGCACCGACGAAGGCATCGCGGAGGCCGTGAGGAACCTGCTCTCGCCCAAGACCAACCAATTCGAGAACAGCTGGCACAATTTCACGCCCGAGATGAGCACAGACAATTTCTACGCCTTCATGGTATGGCACAGGGGCTTGGCCATCCCCAGGGCCCGCAACCTGCAAGATCCCGACGTGCAGCGTGGCAAACAACTCTTCATGGAGATGGGATGCGCCAGTTGCCATCGCCCATCGTGGACAACGGGCAGCGACAACTACTGGAGACCTGACGTCATCGCCGGGAAAGACCTGCCCAAGTATCCCAACCAAACCATCTATCCCTATTCTGACTTCGTGCAACACCGCCTGCACATGATAAATGACATACACAACTCATGGTGTCGCACCACTCCACTGTGGGGCAGAGGGCTATCACTGGCCAACACGGGAGCGCAGGACAGGCTGTATGATTGCCGTGCCCGCAACGAGGTGGAGGCCATCATGTGGCATGCCTACAGCAAGGAGAGCGACGCTTACCAGTCGGCCGAGAAGTTCTACAACTTGCCCAAAGAGGACAGGGATGCCGTGGTGAAATTCCTGCAATCCATATAATGATATTGACACAGATATCATTTCCCTTGGGTCAAGCGGGCTGGGAGCTGACAGGCGCGATGCCTTCACTCCCTGGCCTGCTTGGCCTTTTCACGCAGTCACCCGCCGCGTGAAGAGAACATAGACACACCTTTATCTATCGGAACAAGAGATGCTGAAGAGAATAGTTGCCTTCCTTTATGTCACGGTCATCGCCTGCATGGCCATAGCCACATTCGCGGAGAAATACCGCGGCACGGACTTCATCCACTCCGCCGTCTATGGCTCGTGGTGGTTCGTGACACTATGGGCCGCGCTTGCCATAATGGGCACAGCCTACTTCCTGCGCCGCAAGATACGCCGCGGCTCTATCGTGATTCTCCATCTGTCGCTGGTCACCATCTTGCTTGGCGCATCGCTCACTTACCTTACCGGGTGGCGGGGAGCCATCAAGCTAAGGCTGAAGGCAGATGTGGACACTTACTACATCATGGACAGCCGAGGGGAGGTGAGCGAGCACAAACTGCCTTTCAAGCTAAGGCTGGAACAATTCCACGTGAGATACCACGAGGGAACGGAAGCCGAGGCCGATTATGAATCCGTGTTCACCATCATCGAAGAAGGACAGGAAACGAAAGCGAGCGTGAGCATGAACAATATCTTCAAATACAAAGGCATACGCTTCTACCAGATGTCATACGACCATGACAAGCGGGGCAGCGTACTGGCCATGAACTCAGACCCATGGGGCATACCCGTCACCTACACGGGCTACGGGCTGCTCTTCCTCTCGCTCGTGTGGATGGTGTTGGACCCACGGGGGACATTCCGCCAGCTGTTGCGCTCAGACCTTGTTCGCAAGGGGGCACTGACCGCGCTGGCCATCTTCGCTTGCGTTCCGGCCGCGCAAGCCGTCAAGGTGTTGCCCAGGGAGACCGCCGAGAAGTTCGGTTCCTTATATATAATGTACAACAACCGGATATGCCCCGTGGAGACCTTCGCCATAGACTTCACCAAGAAGCTCTGCGGCAAGACCAGCTACCAAGGCTACACGGCCGAACAAGTGTTGACGGGATTTCTTTTCTATAGTGAAGAATGGACGCGGGAGCCCATCGTCGCCGTGAAGGGCAAGGAGCTGCGAGAAGCCCTGTCCTTGCCGAGACGATGCGCCGTGAACGATTTCTTCAACTACGAGAAGGGGGGATATATCCTTGGCCCATACATCCAACAATACTACAGCGGACAGCAAGACAAGGCCCCGCGGCAGGCCGCTGACCTTGACGGACGGCTGATGATGGTGATGGACTTGTCGCGGGGCAAGCCGCTCAAGATGTTCCCCGTGAACGCGGGAAAGAACGTCGCATGGTACGCGCCCACTGACAACGTGCCTGACAGCCTGGCTCCCGGAGAGGAACGGGCATTCATAGCCAACGTGCTCACCCTCTTCCGCCACGAGGTGGAGCAAGGCGACATCGCCCGCGCCAACCAGATACTGGACAAGATACTGAAGTACCAGCGGCAGGGCGGAGGCTCTACCCTGCCCTCGGAGACGCGATGGCAGGCGGAACGCCTCTATAACAGCATCCCTTTCGCCACGTTGCTTTTCATGTTCAACCTTGGCGTGGGGCTGTTCCTTTTCGTTCTCACCCTGTGGGGCATGTCGCGCAGAAGCCATTCCCCGCGCCTCCTCTACCGCCCCTTCCTGGGCTGGACGCTGCTCTCCCTCCCTTTCCTCGCGCTCACGCTCTGCCTCGGCCTACGCTGGACTGTCAGCGGCAGGGTCCCCATGGCCAATGGCTACGAGACCATGCTCACCATGGCGTGGTTCGTCATGGCGCTCTCCCTCGTGGCCTACAGCCGCTTCCGCATGGCGCTTCCCTTCGGGCTGATGATGTCGGGATTTTTCCTCCTGGTCTCCCACATCAACCAAATGGACCCGCAGATAGGCCACGTCATGCCCGTGCTCTCCTCCCCCCTGCTCAGCCTGCACGTCTCCGTCATCATGATGGGCTTCGCCTTGCTGTCGCTCACCTTCGTCTGCGGGGTGACCGCCCTGCTAGTCCATGGCATGAAGGGAAAGAGGGGCAAGGAAGGCCTCGGGCAACAACTCGGCTCACTGACCATACTCTCCCGCCTGATGCTCTACCCCGCGCTGGCCCTGCTGGCCATCGGCATATTCGTCGGGGCCATTTGGGCCAACATTTCTTGGGGCACTTATTGGAGTTGGGACGCGAAAGAGACATGGGGGCTCATCACGTTGATGGTCTATGCCGTGGCCGCCCATCAGGGGTCATTGCCCTTCCTGCGCCACCCCGTGGGCTACCACCTATTCATGACGCTGGCCTTCCTCTCCATCGTCATGACCTATTTCGGCGTGAACTACTTCCTCGGCGGCATGCACTCCTATGCGTAGAAGAGTCATGATGACCCTTGGCGGAGAGTCATAATGACCCTTGCCGAAGGGTATCCGTGACCCTTCGCGAAGAGTATCTGATACCCTTTAGCATGAGTATCTGATACCCTTCGCGACGGGCACTTGACACTCTCCGACCGAGACACTTCCCGCGACATGGCCGCCACAAAAGCGGCCATTTATTTTGCGTTGTGACCAATTCTCACTATCTTTGCAAGCGTATAAACCCAAAGCGCAAATGAAAGAATTCGTAATATCAGAGGCCAAGGCTGAAACCGCCATACTCGTGGGCCTCATCACCCAAGAGCAAGACGAGGCCAAGACCAAAGAATACCTGGACGAGCTGGAGTTCCTGGCCGACACCGCGGGAGCCATCACCGTGAAGCGGTTCACCCAGCGCGTGGCGGCCCCCAGCCAGGTCACCTACGTGGGCAAGGGCAAGCTGGAGGAAATCAAGCTATACATCAAACAGGAAGAGGAGGCCGACCGAGAGATTGGCATGGTCATATTCGACGACGAGCTGTCCGCCAAGCAGATAAGGAACATCGAGGCGGAGCTGGGGGTGAAGATACTGGACCGCACCTCGCTCATACTCGACATCTTCGCCATGAGGGCGCAGACCGCCAACGCCAAGACGCAAGTGGAGCTGGCCCAATACCGCTACATGCTGCCCCGGCTGCAAAGGCTGTGGACCCACCTGGAGCGGCAAGGAGGCGGTTCCGGCTCGGGCGGGGGCAAAGGCTCCGTGGGACTGCGAGGCCCCGGAGAGACGCAGCTGGAAATGGACCGCCGCATCATCCTGCAGCGCGTCAGCCTGCTGAAGCAGCGGCTGCAGGAGATAGACAGGCAAAAGGCCACGCAGCGCAAGAACCGCGGCCGGCTGATACGCGTGGCCCTGGTGGGATACACCAACGTGGGCAAGAGCACGCTGATGAACCTCCTGGCCAAGAGCGAGGTCTTCGCCGAGAACAAGCTCTTCGCCACGCTGGACACCACGGTGCGCAAGGTCGTCATCGACAACCTGCCTTTCCTCTTGGCAGACACTGTGGGCTTCATCCGCAAACTGCCCACCGACCTGGTGGACTCCTTCAAGTCGACGCTGGACGAGGTGAGGGAGGCCGACTTGCTGCTCCACGTGGTGGACATCTCCCACCCCGATTTCGAGGAGCAGATACAGGTGGTGGAGAACACCCTCAAAGACCTGGGCTGCGCCGAGAAACCCTCCATGATTATCTTCAACAAGATAGACAGCTACACCTGGGTGGAAAAGGAAGAAGACGACCTCACCCCCGCCACCCGCGAGAACGTCACCCTGGAAGAGCTGAAGCGCACGTGGATGGGCAAGCTAAGTGACAGCTGCCTCTTCATCTCCGCCAAGCAACGGGAAAACATAGACGAGCTGAGAGATATCCTCTACAAGAAAGTGCGAGAGCTGCACGTACAGAAATATCCGTATAACGACTTCCTCTACCCACAAGTGGAGGACAGCCTCTAACCACCACCCCTATGGAAGATTACAGGAGTTTAACGCTGGATGAGGTAGCCGCCCTGGAGAGGCAAGGCTGCACCGCCGAAGACTGGTCTACCATCTACGTGGCCGAGGACTTCCTCGCCGACACAGTCACGGACACCCACTTCTATGGGGAAATCAAGTTGGGAGTCTACGAGCAGCGCATGGAACTGGAGGAGGGCTTCAGCCTTCCCACGGGCATCAGGCACGCCACGCTCAAGGATGTCACTATCGGCGACAACTGCCTGATAGAAGGCGTGGGCTGTTACATCCACCGGTACGACATAGGGGACGAATGCTATATCTCCAACGTGGGCAAATTGAGTTGCGCCCCCGATGCCACTTTCGGGCAAGGCAACACCATCGCCGTGCTCAACGAGGGAGGAGAAGAGAACGTAACGCTGTATGCGGGTCTCTCGCCCCAAGTGGCAGCCCTCATGGCCTTATACGCCGATGACAGGCTGGCGCGGGAAAGCCTGCGCCGCATTGCCCTGCGCCAAATAGCCCAGGAGAAACGGGAAAGAGGACAAATAGGCCACCGCTCGAAAATAGTAAGCGCCACGGAAATCACCAACGCCATCATAGGGGAAGACGTGGAAATATATGGTGTCTCGCGGCTTGCGGAATGCACCATACTAAGCACTCCTGAGAGCAGCACCTACCTAGGCCATGATGTCATCGTGGACAATAGCATCGTACAGGCAGGAGCTTCCGTGCTGGACGGGGCAAAAATAAGCAACTCGTTGGTGGGCGAGGCATGCCATGTAGGCAAGGGTGCCTCCCTGGAATCCACCTTGCTCTTCGCCAACTCTTACATCGACAATGGGGAGACATGCGCCGCCTTCTGCGGCCCATTCACCGTAAGCCACCACAAAAGCTCGTTGCTTATCGGGGGCATGTACTCCTTTTACAACGCAGGCTCGGGCACCAATTACTCCAACCACGCCTATAAAATGGGACCCATCCATTGGGGCACTCTGCACCGCGGCTGCAAGACCGCCAGCGGAGCGCACGTGGCATGGCCAGCCACTATCGGCGCTTTCTCGATGTGCATGGGCAAGATACTCACCCACCCCAATGTAGAAGACCTGCCTTTCTCCTATCTTTTCGGCATGGGCGATACCACCTATATCGTTCCCGGCCGCAACCTTTGCACCGTGGGAACCTATCGCGACATTCACAAATGGCCCAAGCGAGACATGCGTCCCCGCCATGGAGGCAAAGGCATCATAGACTACGACTGGCTCTCCCCCTTGACCGTGAAAGCGTGCCTCAAGGGCAAGAAAACGCTCGAGACCCTGCGCAAAGAGGAAGGGGAAAACGTGGCCAGCTATCACTACCAAGGATGCGTCATCAAGAACAACGCCCTGCAACGGGGCATCAAGTACTACGACATGGCCATTCGCCTCTTCCTTGGGCAAGCATTGGACAGAGAGCGCATAGACTTGCCTGGCAGCATCGTGGGAACGGGAGAGTGGATGGACCTGGGAGGCATGCTGCTGCCGCAAGAGGAACTGGAATCGCTCACGGAAGACATCAAGCAAGGAACGATAGCCTCAATGGAGCAACTTGAGACACGGCTACGTCTCGTCCACTCCCACTATGATGAGCACCGATGGAACTTCGCCTACAAGATGGCGTTGGATGTCTGCCAACTGGAAACCATGACGGATGAAGACGCCCGACGCATACGGCTGGCTTGCGAAAAGGCCGAAAAAGAGTGGAAAAACAATATCCGCTACGACGCGGAGCGAGAGTTCCAGATGGGTGACGTAGCGGAAAGCGCGTTGGAAGGCTTTCTCTCTCAAGTTTAGCTTCCCCGCGGCGCTGCCCACGAGTCCGCTTGCCACGCCTGGCCAAGAAAAATCACCAATAATTGTGAGACCATGGGCGGTATCTCGATTATTTTCACTACCTTCGCGACAAATCCAACTATCAAAAACATTCTTAATTATGGCAACACCTGATTTCAAGTACGCCCCCATGTTCCAAGTGGGCGAAGACGACACCGAATACCGCCTGCTCACAAAGGAGGGAGTGAGCGTTGGCGAATTCGAGGGCAAGCAGATAGTGAAAGTCTCCCCCGAGGCACTTACCCTGCTCAGCCAGCAAGCATTCCATGACGTGGAGTTCATGTTGCGCCGCAAGCACAATGAGCAAGTGGCCAAGATTCTGACCGACCCTGAAGCATCCGAGAACGACAAGTATGTGGCTCTGCAGTTCTTGCGCAACGCCGAGGTGGCTTGCAAGGGAATACTACCTTTCTGCCAAGATACAGGAACGGCCATCATCCACGGCGAGAAGGGACAGCAAGTATGGACAGGCTTCGAGGACGAGGAAGCCTTGGCACGTGGCGTGTACAACACTTTCACGCAAGACAACCTGCGTTACTCCCAGAACGCTCCCCTCACCATGTATGAGGAAGTCAATACCCGCTGCAACCTGCCAGCCCAAATAGACATCGAGGCCACGGAGGGAGCAGAATACCGCTTCGTGATGGTGGCCAAGGGAGGAGGTTCCGCCAACAAGACCTACTTCTACCCCATGACCAAAGCCACCATACAGAACGAGGGCACACTGCTGCCATTCCTCGTGGAGAAAATGAAGAGCCTGGGCACGGCGGCCTGTCCGCCTTACCATATCGCCTTCGTCATAGGAGGAACGTCGGCCGAGAAGAACCTGCTCACCGTAAAGCTCGCGTCAATTAAATACTACGACAACCTGCCCACCACGGGTGACGAGACTGGCAGGGCCTTCCGCGACATCGACCTGGAAAACAAACTCCTGGTGGAAGCACAAAAGATAGGACTGGGAGCGCAGTTTGGCGGCAAGGCGCTCGCCCACGACATACGCGTCATCCGACTGCCGCGCCATGGCGCCAGCTGTCCTATTGGACTGGGAGTGAGCTGCTCGGCAGACCGCAATATCAAGGCGAAAATCAACGCGGACGGCATCTGGCTGGAGAAAATGGACGACAACCCCACCGAGTTGATACCCGAGGAGTACCGCAAGCCAGGCGAAGGGACCAAGGGCATAGAGATAGACCTGGACAAAGGCATAGACCACGTGCGCCAAGAGCTCAGCAAGTATCCCGTGAGCACACGCGTAAACCTGAAGGGCACTATCATCGTGGCACGCGATATCGCCCACGCCAAGCTGAAAGCCCGCTTGGACGCTGGCGAGGACTTGCCCGATTACTTCAAGAACCATCCCATCCTTTACGCCGGTCCCGCTAAGACTCCAGAAGGATATCCCTGCGGCTCCATGGGACCCACCACGGCCAACCGCATGGATCCCTATGTGGACGAATTCCAAGACCATGGAGGCTCGCTGGTGATGATTGCCAAGGGCAACCGTACACAAGCCGTCACCGACGCATGCCAAAAGCATGGCGGCTTCTATTTGGGAACCATCGGCGGTGTGGCTGCCGTACTTTCCCAGAGCAGCATCAAGAGCATAGAGTGCGTGGAGTTCCCCGAGCTGGGCATGGAGGCCATCTGGAAGATTACCGTGGAGGACTTCCCCGCCTTCATCCTGGTGGACGACAAAGGCAACGATTTCTTCAAGCAGCTGAAGCCATGGTCACCCTCCTGCGCTAACTGCCAGAAATAAACGCATTCTCATAACACGACAGATAAGAGATGCCAGCGGAGCAAATCTTCGCTGGCATTTTTTTGTTCCTATAAGAAGGGGTTGGTCGCTATCTTAATGAGCCTTTGTGGCCTCGACGGCTCAAAGAAAAGAACCCAAGGGTACTTACCCGTGTATCCTTGGGTCATCCGCCAACGACCCTTGGGTTATTCACCATGTACCCAAGGATAGATGGCCCGCGAACTTAGGGTCTCATATTTCCCGCCGCAAGACTTGTCTCAAAATACCCTTTATATCTTCTCCATACACATTATATATATGCGCGTGAGGAAGGATATTGGAAAGGGGCAACAAAACAAGTTGAATCGCGATGCAAAACAACTTATTTTGCGCTACAATTTAACTTATTTCGCTCATCAAAACAAGTTATTTTGATGAGCGAAACAACTTATTTTGAAAACTGCGTGAAAGTAGCGTGATATCTCGCCAATCCTTCCATGGGACTTTTGCATATCCGCGTGAGTCGGTAGCCCTGCTCTTCCGTGACTTCCTGGAGTATGTCCCGGAACGCCGCGGCCATGCCGCCTATAAATCCCACTTGCCGACAGTCGCCATAAGAGGAAAGGTTGCGGCGGAAGAAAGCACGGAAGTTATCTGCCACCAACGCTTCCAGCAAAGGCTCGTGAGACATGCGCTCTCGAATGAAAGGAGCGATAGAAGCCAGATATCGGTTGGGCTCTGGACGGCGGTAAACCCGCTCTATCACTTCCGCGTAGGTGGTATTCGCCCAAGCCAAATATTCTTCCCGCATGCTCTCGGGAAGGAACCCCTTGAAAAGGGCGTTGAGAAACAGGCGCCCCAAGGTGGCTCCACTGCCTTCATCGCCCAAGATGTAACCCAGGGGAGGCGTATTGCGCACTATACGACGGCCATCATACAGGCAGCTATTTGCTCCTGTGCCCAATATACAGGCAATGCCCTCACTGTTTCCGCAAAGCGCGCGGGCGGCTCCCAGCAAGTCGCTCTCGACATAAATCTCTGTTTGACGAGGAAAACAAGAACGCAGCACTTCCTCTACCACGGGACACATCTGCGGCGTACAGCCACCGCCATAGAAGTAAATGGCCGACACGTCCACATGGATTGGCAAGACCGGCAACAACTCATCGACAACTACTTCCCGCAGACGTGAAGATGAAAGATGGATAGGATGCATCCCCAACGTGGTACAGCGAAAGCTGATGCCTTCCTCCCCCACCAATGCCCAATCGGTTTTGGTCCCTCCACTATCCGCCACAAGTATCTTTGACATATATCCTTACAGTTTAAATTGTCAGCAAAAGTAGCAATTATTTCCGTGAAAAAGCCCATAAATGGCGTTTTTATGCAAAAATACTCAAAAGGCATTCTCAGTTTTCTCAACTTTTCTGTATCTTTGCACCGCCGGAACTGAAACCGTAAACAAAATATGAAACCCATACTGATAGCTGGCCCTTGCGTGATAGAAAGCGAAGAACTGCTTGACACCGTGGCCAAAGAACTCGTTCGCATCAATAATCTGCTGAACGTTGATATCATCTTCAAGGCCTCCTTCGACAAGGCCAACCGCACATCTCTCAACTCCTTCCGCGGCCCAGGACTGGAGAAAGGCCTCTCCATGCTGGCGGACATCAAACGGCGATACCAGTTGCGCGTGACCACAGATATCCACGAAAGTTGGCAGGCGGAGGCCGCAGGTGAGGTATGCGACGTTCTCCAGATACCCGCCTTCCTCTGCCGACAAACCGATTTATTGGTCTCCGCCGCCAAGACTGGCAAGGTGGTGAATATCAAAAAGGCGCAATTCTTGAGCGGAAGGGATATGCGCTATCCTGTGGAAAAAGCGTTGATGAGCGGAGCCAAAGAAGTTTGGCTCACCGAACGGGGCAACTGCTTTGGCTATAACAACCTGGTGGTGGACTTCCGCAATATTCCTGACATGCTGGAAATTGTGCCAAGGGTAATCATGGACTGCACGCACAGCGTACAGCGACCCAGTGCGGGAGACGGCAAAACCGTAGGCGACCGCAAGTTCGTGCCCGCCATGGCCATGGCGGCGAAAGCCTTCGGAGCCACGGGATACTTCTTCGAGGTACACCCCGACCCGGACAAGGGACTGAGCGATGCCGCCAATATGCTGGAACTTGACAAATTACAAAAATTAGTGGAACAACTGATATCATGAGCGACAACAAGTTCGAAAACGTAAAAAAATACGGCGAGCAATGCATCAAGGACGAAGCCGAGGCTTTGTTCGACTTAATACCGCAGATAGACGACAACTTCGTGAAAGCCGTAGAGATGATGATAGAATGCCGCGGAAAGGTCATTGTCACGGGCGTGGGTAAGAGTGGCCATATCGGGGCGAAAATCGCCGCGACGCTATCTTCCACGGGAACGCCCGCCTTTTTCATCAATCCACTAGACGTTTACCATGGCGACCTTGGCGTGATGACTAGCGATGACGTAGTGCTGGCACTCAGCAACTCTGGCCAGACGGACGAACTGCTGCGCTTCATCCCCATGGTGTTACACATGAACGTCCCCATCATCGGCATGAGCGGTAACGAGCACTCCCTTTTGGCCAAATACTCCAATTGCCATATCAAGGTGAAAGTGAAAAAAGAGGCCTGCCCGCTCAACCTTGCCCCTACAAGCAGCACCACCGCCATGCTAGCCATGGGCGACGCGTTGGCCATGACGCTGATGCAGGTGAGACACTTTAAGCCCAGGGATTTCGCGCAGTTTCATCCTGGCGGAGAACTAGGCAGAAGGCTGCTCACCACCGCCGAAGACGTGATGCGCACAGAGGAATTGCCTGTCATACCGCAGGATATGCACCTGGGCGAGGCTATCATCCACGTGAGCAAGGGCAAGCTAGGACTGGGCGTGTCGCTGGAAGACGGTAAAGTGGTAGGCCTCATCACCGACGGCGACATTCGCAGGGCCATGGAAAAATGGCAAGCCGACTTCTTCAACAAAACCGTAAGCGACATCATGACCCGTGACCCCAAACTGGTAAGCCCCAACACCAAAATCAGCGAGATACAGCACATCATGCACACCTACAAGATACACACCGTGCTGGTGGTGGATAACGACAAACGTCTGCTGGGCATCGTGGATAGTTACAGAGCGTCACTGATGAACTAAACCATGGGAATACGTATACTGCTGGCTTTTATTCTATGGTTTTCCACCATCCTTACGGCAAGTGCGCAGGCGGATAGCGCGATTGTGCGACAGCTAAGAGAGAAGGGCATCCATTTCTCACATAACAACTCCGTGGTATTGCTGATGAATGGCCAGGAGAAGTTCGACGACCTCTTTACGGCCATACGCCAAGCGCGCAAAAGCATCCATATGGAGTATTTCAATTTCCGCAATGACTCCATCAACAAAGAACTGATCACTTTATTGGCGGAGAAAGTAAAAGACAGCGTGGAGGTGAGAATACTCTTCGATGGATTTGGCAATGTCTCCAACAATCAACCCCTGAAGAAAAGGCATATCGAACAAATCAGGGAACAAGGAATTGAGATTTACGAATTCAATCCCGTGGAGTTTCCGTGGTTTGATGACATCTTCAATCGAGACCACCGCAAGATAGTGGTCATTGACGGACAGATAGCTTACACAGGTGGCATGAATATAGCCGATTACTATATCAAAGGCACCGAAGTGGTGGGCAGCTGGAACGACATGCACTGCCGCATAGACGGAGACGAAGTGAACACCCTGCAACGTATCTTCCTAAAGATGTGGAACAAGGTGAGCAAGCAAAACGTGTATGGGGCGCAATACTATCGGGCTAAAAGGAAAGACTATTTTCAAGGATTAAAACCAGACACCACACACACCGCTTACCACAAGATGGTGGGCATCATCAACCGAGAGCCTCGTACCACCAATGATATTATACGAACTTTTTACCTAGGTGCCATCAATAGCGCAGAAGACAGCATAAAAATCATTAACCCGTACTTCACGCTCAGCCCCAAACTGAAAAAAGCACTCAAAAAAGCCGCCAAAAGAGGCGTAAAAGTGGAAATCATGCTGAGCACTCGCAGCGATATTCCCTTAACACCCGACTGCGGCTTCTATAATGCCCATAAACTAATGAAGGCTGGATGCGACATCTGGATGTACACGCCAGGCTTTCACCACACTAAAGTAATCATGGTAGACGGAAAAGTATGCACTGTGGGTAGCGCCAACCTCAATGCCCGCAGCTTGCGCTGGGACTATGAAGCCAATGCGGTAATCGTCGATTCTTGTACCACAAAAGAGCTGGACAGGCTCTTCAACAAAGAGAAAAAAGACAGTTTCCTGCTCACCGAGGAGAAATGGGACGAGTGGCGCACAGGATGGCAGAAGTTCCGAGGCTGGTTCGCCAACCTGTTGGCACCATTCCTTTAGAAAAAACATGGCAAAAATCCCCAGGCAGATACGCTTGGGGATTTGCGCTTGCCTCTAAAGCTTCACGGCCGAAATATCCACCAACTTGTTAACAATAGCATAGATGGTTAAACCCGCGGGCGAATGTATCTGCAACTTGCGGGCTATATTGCGACGATGGGTGATGACGGTGTTGACAGAGATGAAGAGATGGTCTGCAATCTCCTTGTTTGTCATGCCTTGCACCAAACTCACTATCACGTCTTTTTCCCTATCACTCAAAGTCTCATCGGCATTGGGTCGCTTGCCAATCATGCTCGATATCTTGGCGCTCACGTCCTCTTGCTTCAGCTTACGCTCTAGATGTCTAATGGCAGGTATCAGTATCTCGTCCTCCACTTCCTCGTGTAAGTTGAGCCACTTTTCATTGTTATAGATGCTGAAAAGCGTGGTGGAAAGTTGGCTGTTGTGAAGCATGTCACTGGGCAGGTACTTGATGATGATATTCTTCAGCTCTCTTAGCTTTTGATCAACTTGACCATGGTTTTTCGAGAAAGTCTCTATATCGTAATTGGTGGGCTGTCCGCCATCCAATAAAGCCTGGATATAAGGGAAAACGGTCTTTTCCTCATATCTCATGTGATTGGTCAACGCACGGGCATACTCGTCATATAGCTTCAAGATAAGCCGGGCCAAGTTATCGCTTTGGTCTAACGAGGCAACCAGTTCCCTACGGATACGAGGCAGCTGGAAATCGAGGAAGTAGACATGGGCGGCACTTAAGTATTGAACCAAAGTGGGAATACTCAATTGAGCCGCGTCATCATATTCGCGATAGCCATTGATAGTGAAGTTCACTATGGCGAGGAAGGTGTATGTATCAACCTGTTGCTCCTCACAGACCTCCCTTACCGTCTTGTCGCCAAAACCCAGGTTAATGCCAAAGCAACCCAGGCTCAGCAAGGTGTTGTAATTGTCCTGGATGATATTGATCATTTTGTCATCCGGCTCATACATCTTTTGGTTCTTCATCTTTTCCCAACGTTGATTCATATCGATATCGGTTGCAAATTTACTTTATTTTCCGGAAACCCGCAATCATCACAAATAGGTATTTCCCCATTCATTCGAACAAGAATAACGAAAAACGAAACGGAACAATACCTATAAATAATTACCCGTGACACTCTAAACGGGAAAAGAAGCAAGGGGACATCGCCATAAGACGATGTCCCCTTGCTCTATTGCCAAACTTTTTAACTTATGAAAACAACTCGCGGTATTCACGCCCTACTTTGCGTAGGCCACTGATCTTATCTCACGGATAACGGTAATCTTCACCTGTCCAGGATAGGTCATCTCGTTTTGTATCTTGGTGGCTATCTCGCCAGAAAGCTTCTCTGATTCAGCATCGTCCATCTTGTCCGCGCCTACGATAACGCGCAACTCACGACCAGCTTGGATAGCATAGGTTTTTGTCACGCCAGGATAGCTCATGGCAATAGCCTCCAAATCGTTGAGTCGCTTGATATAAGCTTCCACAATCTCGCGGCGCGCACCTGGACGGGCACCCGATATAGCGTCACATACCTGCACGATAGGCGCCAACAAGGTTGTCATCTCCATCTCGTCATGGTGAGCGCCTATTGCGTTGCAGATATCAGGCTTCTCCTTATACTTCTCTGCTATCTTGGCACCATAAAGCGCGTGGGGCAACTCGCTCTCCTCATCGGGCACTTTGCCGATATCATGCAATAAACCAGCTCGTTTGGCTTTCTTGGGATTGAGTCCCAACTCGCTGGCCATCACCGCGCAAAGATTAGCGGTTTCCCTAGCGTGTTGCAACAGGTTCTGTCCATAAGAGGAGCGATACTTCATCTTGCCTATGATTCGTATCAACTCAGGATGAAGCCCATGAATGCCCAAGTCTATAGCGGTGCGTTTACCCGTCTCTATCACCTCATTGTCCAGTTGCTTCTTCACCTTGGCCACCACTTCTTCAATGCGGGCTGGATGTATACGTCCATCAGCCACCAACTGATGCAACGCCAATCGGCAAACCTCTCGCCGAATAGGATCAAAGGCGGATATCACGATAGCTTCAGGAGTGTCGTCCACCACTATCTCTACGCCTGCGGCCGCCTCCAAAGCACGTATATTACGTCCTTCCCTACCAATGATACGTCCTTTCACCTCATCATTGTCAATATGGAACACGCTCACGGAGTTCTCGATAGCGGTTTCAGTAGCCACTCGCTGTATGGTCTGTATCACGATTTTCTTGGCTTGCTGGTTAGCGTTAAGCTTAGCTTCCTCCATGATTTCGTTCACGTAGCTGGCAGCATCCAACTTGGCCTGGTCTTTCAGACTTTCCACCAAGCGTTGGCGAGCTTCCTCGGCACTCAATCCAGATATCTTCTCCAGTTTGGCTTGCTCTTGCTTCTGCATCTTCTCCAGCTCTTGTTGCTTGACAGCGAGCAACTTTTTCTCGTTTTCCATACGCAACTGGCCTTGCTCCAGCTCTTGCTTGCGACGGCCCAATTCCTCTTGTCTTTGGTTGAGTGACAACTCACGCTGCTTCAGCTTGTTTTCGCCTTGCTGTATGCGGGCGTTGCGCTGCTGCACCTCCTTTTCCAGTTCCGCCTTCTTGTTCAAGAATTTCTCTTTCACTTCCAGCAGTTTCTTTTCTTTTATCACTTCGGCCTCTTTATCAGCCGCTTCTAGTGTCTGTTGGTATTTTCTGGTAATCACGTACCGGAAAATGACGAAACCCAAGACGCCACCTATGACAAGCATCAAGGCTCCCACTATTATAGTTGCTATCATATATATATGTAATTAAGTATTAAAAGTCATATTCTCCGTCTCAAAGCCTGCTTTTCCTCATGGAAATGAACATTTTGACAAAGCGGTTTCAAAGAAAACTCGCCAGTCTTGCCAAACGTGAAAAGGCCAAACCTAGTAATTGAATGCGGAAATAGCGTCCAACTAGTCGTTTTTACCTTTCAGGGCATCCTCGATTTCGGAAGTCAATTGACCGAGAATATCACTATAAGGGAGGGTATCGTTGCGTGCGGCCTCCTTTTGGTAACGTAAGGCTATGTCTATCAACGCCATGTATAATATCTCCTTCTCACTCTTCCTGCCTTTATAAACAGACGCGTAAGAATTGACCACGGTGGTGATAAGCTTTTCGGCCTTACGATAATACTCTTCATCTTCCCGGTTGATATTCACCGAGATGACGGTATCGTATACGTTAAGCCTGATATGTAATTTCTCGTAGTTGTCTCCGCCCATCGCTGTGTCACTTGTTGCTCAGTAGCGTAATACACTTGTTCACGTCCCTGATGAGTTTGGCCAGTCTTTTCTTCGCGGTCTCCATGTCACCATCGGAGATTTCCACCATCCTGGCCATCTTCAGGCTGTCATAGTCATTGCGAGCTTGCCTCAATTGCGCTTCCAACTCACTTATGCGAGTGTCACGCTCGCTTACCATCCGCTGAAGCTCTTGCTTCTCTTTCCGCAGCTCCTGGTAATGGAGAATCATCTCCCTCACGCGAGTGGCAAACGTATTGATGATTTTCTCGGTCGCGTCCATGACAATGACAATTTGGGTACAAATTTAAGATAATTTCCTGACAAAACAAAATTTCACGTTAAGTTTTTGTCACATCACCATAAATTTGCCCCTCTCAAAGAGCGGCGTTATTTCTTCTTCTCGCTCTCCTCCTCGGCAGGACGCGGCTCTTTCTTAGCCAGCATCACCACTTGGTAAACAAAATCGGTGACCCACTTCTGGCTAAAGCCCAAGCGCATATTGTATTTCCTTATCTGGAGCACGGTTTTCATCACGCCCGCGTCACGATAGTCATTCTTGTTGAAAATATCGCCCACGGTCTTCTCGGTCATGGTATAAAGAGCCTTATGCATGAAACCTGGCAGGCGCAACTTGAATTTCATCAAGTTACCTACCAGCATCATGAGATCCTGGGAAAAGCCTTGGAACTGCACAAGATAGACGTTTATGTCCTGCATCTTACGGCAATTGCCATGGATGCTACGGTCTATTTCCTTGAAAAAACTATCATCTGTGCCATAAATGTCTTTCATCATCTTCTTGACGTGAGTCTTCTCCCCCACTCCCAACTTATTATTGACCGTGGGCACGCGCATCGTGGCCTTGAACACGCGCAAATCAGGCAACATGGCCAAGTTGGTAATGCCCAACTGGGATGCCAAAGCCGCCTGGAAATAAACTCTCACTAAAGTCATGAAGTCTTCCATACCACCCACTCGCTGGGCAGGCTCCTTCCGACCAAACAATTTTGAAAAAATACCCATTATCGTAAAATCAATTGTAATGTTAATTAATTGAGTGGCAAAGTTACGACAATTTTGCCAATCCGCCAAGAAATCAGGGGAAAAACCTGTAAGGGCGCAAAATCGGAGAAGGGGAATAAGCGAACAAAGTAGTTCCCATCTTAACCACTAGATTATATTTTTCCCTATAATTTTTCCTAGTTATCAAAAAAAACACTACCTTTGCATATCGTTATCGCAATTAGCAAAAAGATGAAACATAACAACGGGACAGAACTTATCAAGAGAGCCGTATTCCTGAGCGACATGGTGATTGCCAATATCTTATTGACCGTCATCCTGCTTGCTTGCCCCTCCATATTGCCCGTTGGCCTCAGCGTGAAGATGATATATTTCATCGTCAACGCGGCCATGCTCGTGGCGCAATATTTTTTCTCCAGCATCATCTACTTACGAAGCATAAAGCTTGAGAAAATATTTGTGCGGACACTTAGCCTTTGCCTGACGCAAACGGCCTGCACATTAGTATTTGTCCACTTTTTCACAGACGCGGACAAGTTCTTCAACAAGGGGCTGTGTTTTGGCGTGCTGCTCTTCGCGGCGCTTTTCCTTTCCCGCGTGGCGGAGAAAAGTTTCATCAGCATGCTTCGCAAGAAAGGATACAACGCCCACAACGTGCTCTTCGTAGGCAGTGACTTGGCCAACCTCTTGATATATAACAAGATGGTAGATGACATGAGCAATGGTTATCGTGTACTGGGATACTTCGCCAACCATGAGATACCCGATTGTCCCAAGGATTTGAAATATCTAGGCACACGAGACCGCCTAGACAAAATCATGAATCTGGACATGGACTTCACCGCCTCGGGAGAGAACATGAAAGTGGATGAGGTGTATTGCAGCATTTCCCACACAGACTCCGATTACATATTGAAGTTGATGCGTTTCTGCAACATGAATGTCATCCGCTTCCACTACGTTCCCCGCCAGTTTGGAACCACCCGTCTGTCACTCAAGCCTAGCCAAATGTTTGACACCACGGTATTCGTGCCCCGCACAGAGCCCCTGGCCTATTGGGAGAACAGGTTGGTGAAAAGGTTGTTCGACATTTTTGTCAGTGGCATCGCCTGCATATGCATGCTACCTTTCATTCCTATTATCGCCTTGATCATCAAACTGCAAAGCCCTGGCCCCATCTTCTTCCGCCAACAGCGCACGGGCATAGACGGCAAGGTGTTCTATTGCCTGAAGTTCCGCTCCATGCATGTCAATAAAGACAGCGACACGGTGCAGGCCACGGAAAAAGACCCCAGAAAGTTTAAGTTCGGCAATTTCATGCGCAAGGCCAACATAGATGAGTTTCCCCAGTTCTTCAACGTGTTGAAAGGAGACATGAGCATCGTAGGACCAAGACCTCACATGCTTTACCATACAAAGCTTTACTCTGAGTTGATAGACAAGTATATGGTGCGTCATTTCGCCAAGCCAGGCATCACGGGTTGGGCGCAAGTGACGGGTTATCGCGGCGAGACCAAAGAGCTATGGCAAATGGAAGAGCGCATCCGCAGAGACATCTGGTACATCGAGAACTGGAGTTTCTGGCTCGACTTGCGCATTATCGCCAAGACAGCCTTCAGCATTGTGCATCATGACAAGAACGCTTATTAGCAAACATATTCATCCCTGACCGCGACATGAAAGGAATAGTGTTAGCCGGAGGATCGGGAACGAGATTGTATCCCATCACCAAAGGTATCAGTAAGCAGCTGATACCCATCTTCGATAAGCCCATGATCTATTATCCCATTTCCGTATTGATGCTGGCAGGCATACGGGAGATATTGATCATATCCACGCCCCACGACTTGCCAGGCTTTCGCAGGCTGCTAGGCAACGGAAAAGACTTTGGTGTCACGTTTGAGTATGCCGAGCAGCCCTCTCCCGATGGACTGGCGCAAGCGTTTATCATTGGCGAGAAATTTATAGGGAACGATAGTGTTTGCCTGGTGTTGGGTGACAACATCTTTTACGGAGCGGGCTTCACGGGCCTGCTCAGGCAGAGCGTGGAAGCCGCGGAGAAAGGAAAAGCCAGCGTCTTTGGCTATTACGTCAATGACCCCGAGAGATATGGCGTGGCCGAGTTTGACAAACAAGGCAATTGTCTCAGCATAGAGGAAAAGCCTCAACACCCTAAAAGCAACTACGCCGTGGTAGGTCTTTACTTCTATCCCAATAGCGTGGTGGAGATTGCCAAGCACATCAAACCCAGCGCACGCGGGGAACTGGAGATAACCACGGTAAACCAAGCCTATCTGCGAAGCCAGGATTTGTTGGTGCGTTGCCTGCAAAGAGGTTTCGCCTGGTTGGATACGGGCACCCATGACAGCCTGTCAGAAGCCTCCACCTTCATAGAGGTAATAGAGAAAAGGCAAGGTCTCAAGGTAGCCTGTTTAGAGGAAATCGCCTACAAGAAAGGCTGGATTACCGCAGAGAGACTGGAAGAGCTGGCCCAGCCCATGCTGAAAAACGGTTACGGACAATACCTCTTGGCCTTGTCCAAAGGGGAAAACGCATAACTTCACATATTATAATATATCTCAAAAACGAGCTAGACAAAACAACAGCAGAATCATGGAAGAGAACAAGAATTACACGTCAATCTCCCAAGAGAACGCAGAAGAAAATTCCACTTTCGACTTCAACACCATCTTCACGATGTTGATACTCAACTGGAAATGGTTTGTGTTATCCATCATCATCTGCTTGGGACTGGCCGTGGTCTACTTGAAATTGGCTACGCCCAAGTATCAAGTATACGCCAAGTTCCTTATCAAGGACGAGGAGAACAACAAGTTGAGTGGCGCGGGAAGCAGCCTGCTCAACGAAACCTCACTGGGTTTCATCACCAACTCCAATGGTTTCGACAACGAGATGGAGATTCTCGGTTCACGCATGCTCTCTATCAATGTCATCAAGGAATTGAAACTCTATACATCTTACTATAAGGCAAATGGACTGAAAGATTCCATCCTCTATCGCACCCAGCCCATCACGGTGGAGATAGACTCCGCTCACCTGGCGAAATTGGGCAACGCGGAGATACATCTCACCATCACCAAATGGGAAAACGGCTATGAGGTAGAGGGAGCCTACACCACTCCCCTGCAAGAAGGAGCTGTGGGCAAGGAAGTGGAAGTAAACCACAACTTCACCAAGTTGCCTGCCACGTTGAATACAGGAGCGGGCATCCTTACCTTGAAGGACAATGGCGTGGCCATGGAGGTGGGCGACAAGGAAAAGGTAGACATCATATCCCCCGAGAGCATGGCCGACATTTACATGAAGCAGATGTCCGCGGAACAGACCTCCAAGACAACCACCATTGCCCAGCTTACGCTTACGGAAACCAGCAGGAGCAGGGCGCAAGACTATCTCAACCAGTTGGCGCTCTGCTACAACGAGCAAGCCAATGAGGACAAAAACGAAATCGCCATCAGGACAGAGGCCTTCATCAACTCCAGGTTGGAAAAGATTAACGCCGAACTGGGCGTGACGGAAGGTTCACTGGAGAAATACAAAAAGCAAAACCGGGTAGTGGAACTGCAGTTGAACGCGGAGAGCGCCATTACCAACGCAGAGCAGTTTAGCCAGAAACTGGCCCAGGCGGAAACGCAACTCGCCTTGCTGGCCTCGCTGAAAGAATACATGGAGGAGCCTCACAACAAATACCAGACCTTGCCTTCCAACGTAGGTCTGACAGACGAGAGCGCAACCCAATTGATAGCGAAGTATAACGAAATCGTATTGGAGCGCAACCGCTTGCTGCGCACCGCCAGCGAGTCATCACCCTCCGTATTGCCGCTCACCAGCCAGCTAGACCATCTCTATACCTCTATCCAAAGGGCCATGGAGCAGTCTCGCCGCTCCTTGCGCATAGAGCGGGACAATATCGCCAGCCAGTTTGGCAAATATCAAGGGCAAGTGGGACAAACCCCTGAGCAAGAGCGCACGCTCAACGAGATAGGCCGCCAGCAAGAAGTAAGGTCGGGTCTTTACCTGATGTTGCTGCAAAAAAGAGAAGAGAACTCCATCAATCTGGCCGCTACCGCCGACAAAGGCAAACTGATAGACGGTCCCACCGTGGAGGGAAAAGTAAGCCCCAAGACATCTATTATTCTCATGGTCGCGCTGGTGCTGGGTCTCGGCATACCTTTCGGAATCTTGTTCTTGCTGGAATTCTTCCGCTACAAGATTGATGGACACGAGGACGTGGAAAAGCTCACCAAGCTGCCCATCCTAGGGGATGTCGCCGTGGCGAGCGAAAGTGCCAAGGGCCGTGCCGAGATCGTAGTACACGAGAACGTGAACAACATGATGGAGGAAATCTTCCGCAGCATGCGCACCAACCTGCAGTTCATGCTCAAGGAAGGCGAGAAGACCATCATGTTCACCTCCTCCACCTCGGGAGAAGGAAAGACGTTCTGCGCCGCCAACCTCGCCATCTGCTTCGCCTTGCTGGGCAAGAAAGTAATACTTATCGGACTGGACATCCGCAAGCCCAGATTGGCAGACCTCTTCCGCATAGACAACAAGCATACGGGTATCACCAACCTGTTGGTGAAGAACAATGTCACATGGGAAGACGTCCAAAAACAAATACTGCCCTCTGAAGTCAACGCCAACATGGACTTGTTGATGGCTGGCCCCGTGCCGCCCAATCCCGCAGAGTTGTTGAGCCGTCCGACTTTGGACAAGATATTCGAGATTCTCAGGGAGCACTACGACTATATCCTCGTGGACACCGCGCCTGTAGGCCTGGTCACCGATACGCTCCACATTTCCCGCGTGGCAAACATCACGGCCTATGTCACCCGTGCCGACTATACGCCGAAAGAAAATATCCTCATGGTCAACAAGCTGGCCGAGGACGGCAAGCTGCCCAATGTCTCCATCATCATCAATGGTATAGACATGTCGCTCAACAAGAACAGCTTCCGTTACGGCTATGGCAAGTACGGCAAATACGGCAAGTATGGACACTACGGACATTATGGACACTATGGCTCCTATGGTTCTTACGGCAATTACAGCAACAGCCACGATGGCAACGCGAACGATAACTCCATAAAGAAATAAAACCATGGCAATAATAGCAGTAGACTTCGACGGCACCATCGTCACCCACGAGTATCCCAACATAGGCGAAGAACTTCCTTTCGCCACGGAAACGCTTCGCATGCTGATACGCGACCATCATCGTGTCATCCTATGGAGCGTGAGAGAAGGTAAACTCTTGCAAGACGCCATAGACTGGTGTCGTGAGCGCGGCGTGGAGTTCTATGCCGTCAACCGTGATTATCCTGAGGAGGAGAAAGAGAAAAACAACCACTACAGCCGCAAACTGAAAGCCGACTACTTCATAGACGACCGAGGCATAGGCGGCCTGCCTGACTGGGGACAAATCTACCAGATTATCTCCCAAGGTAAATCCTATCGCCAATTGCTGCTGGAAAGCATGGGGCAAACAACGCAAGAGCCTCCCAAGAAAAAACACTGGTGGCAACGATAGGATTCACAGCCATTGTGAAACCAACACAAGGGGAGGGGCTTGCATGCCCCTCCCCTTGTGTTTTTCATGGTCCAACCACGCTCTAGCGGCAAAACGGAAAGGGTCTTGAGCTCCCCAGGCATCCGCCTTCGCATGCGTCATCAGTGAATGTAGAGACGCGTTCCCGCGTCTCGGCAAACCTACAGGCCTTCGCGATGGGCGACTTTATTCAGCCATCTTGCCTGCCGAGACGCGAGACCGCGTCTCTACAGCTCACTTCCCCGCACCTTCCACCTCTGGAAGGGACAAGAGACGCGTGTCAATGCCTTCCCGCAGACAGTTTGAAGCTGGAAACGCGCGTCAATGCCTTCCCGCAGACAGTTTGGGGCAAGAAACGCATGTCAAAACCTTCCCGCAGACAGTTTGGGGCTAGAAACACGCGTCAAAACCTTCCCGCAGACAGTTTGGGGCTAGAAACACGCATCAAAACCTTCCCGCAGAATGTTTGGGGCAAGAAACACGCGTCAAAACCTTCCCGCAGACAGTTTGAGGCAAGAAACACGCGTCAATGCCTTCCCGCAGACAGTTTGGGGCTAGAAACACGCATCAAAACCTTCCCGCAGACAGTTTGAGGCAAGAAACGCACGTCAAAACCTTCCCGCAGACAGTTTGAAGCCGGAAACGCACGTAAGAGGCGGGATTGTAGAGACGCGAGAACGCATCTCTACACTTTGGCGATGACAGGTTACCATCCCATGAACAGGACATAAAAAAGACTCTCCCAAGCGCTGAGGCTTGAGAGAGTCTCTTATAATATTTGTATGCGGTATATATCCTAGAAGAAGAGATAACGATTGTCTACCACCTTGCCATTGAGGTAAAGCTCCTGCATGAAGTTGCTAGCGTATTGCATGCGACGCTGCGTGAGCTTGCTCTCCATGGATTTTTGGTCGTATTTCACGTTACGCTTGGTCTTGTCGGTTACCTGAAACACATAGACTCCCGCCTGACCCTTGACAGGTTTAGCGCAGAAAGCGCCTTTCTTGGTAACAGACACAGCTCCAGAGAGAGCCGGTTCACTGGCACCCGTAGAAGTAACGAATACTGGTGCGGCGAAAGTAACCTGATTGATGTCCATGACCTTAGCCCCTTTGGACTTGGCGGCGGCAATACTCTTCACGCCATTCAACTTGGCGATGAGCTTTTCCGCTTTCTTGTCCCTGATGACTTCAGCCTTCACGATATCACGCACCTGGGTGTCATCGAGGCCGCGATAGCCTACACGATGAATGCCGTCAAGGATGACCACCAAGAGGCAATCATTATTACCACACTCATAGAGAGGAGACACATCGTCTTTCTTGGCGTCAAATACCCATTTCAGCGCATCGCGGGTGGAGTTGATATTAGCCACATTGTGGGCAGCGGTGGTCATATCCATCAACTGCTGCACCTTGTAGCCACTCTTTGTGGCGTTCTTGGTAAGATCCGCAGCGGTCTGGTTAGCGCTGACGAAACTGGAGAACTTGTTGTAAGCGGCACGATAAGTATCCTTGGAGAAATCTATCGTCTTCTTGATGACAGCGGCTTGGTACTTGGTGACCATGGCCTTGCGGTCTAACACCTGTATGACAATATTGCCTTGAGACATGGGTAGCAACTGATAAGCGTTGACCGTGGCATTGTTGAGCGTATTAATCATTTGCTTGGTGTCGGAGCTCATGGTCTGGGAGAACTCATACTGACGTGTGGTCATCCACATCTTCTCTCCTGTCTGGCCATACTTCTTGGCCAACACCTCGAAGTCAGCGCCGCCTTGCAAGGCAGTAAGAATAGAGTCCGCACGCTGCTTGGAATCATCAAGGGAAGTTCCAGGAGCCTGTATCAAGCGATACTGTATGGAATCTGGCAATTGAACCTTAGCCACCAACTTCATGATGTTAAGGGTGTTGTCCAGTTTGTTTTCCTTTACGGCCGTCGTCTCTCCCACGGCAACAGAATCAAGATTCGCGGCGATATCCATGGGATATGCTTCCTTGCCAAGAGGGATACCAAGGTAAGGAACGGTAGAGGCTGCCTTGCGCACTACTTCCTCGGGATTGGCAGCGGCGGCCAACTCGGCATGATAGCCCACGAAGTCTTTCTGGATGGCCTGACGGTCTTTCGCGCTAGCGGTTACCTGCACTGCCACATACTTGATATCGCGACTCTCAACAGGTTGAATGAAACGAGCCTTCATCTCTTCATATTTCGCTTTCAACTCGCTTTCCTCCACTTTCACCTCACTATCCTGCACATCAGTGTAAGGAAGGGCTGCCAACTGTATCTTGCTCTCCTCATTCTCTTCATTGAAAGCCATCTTGGCCTCAATGGGGTTAGAGAGGAAACAATTTGCCAACAAAGCCTGATACTTCTGCGCCAAGGTCTGTTGACGGAGCGTCTTCTCTATGAAAGTCCAATAGCGATAGATGACGGAATATTGCTCCATCAATTGTGCATTGGCCTGGGGATTAGCTTGCTGCGTCTTGTAATCCGCCAAGAACTTCTGCAAAGAAGTAAGATCAAAGCGACCTGTCTGCTGATTAACGAAAGGCGTCTGCAAAAGCATGGGGTTGGTACCTTCCTTGAGAATGTTCTGCAACTCAGTATCGGTAACCGTCAAGCCTAATTTCTCGGCCTCGCCCTCCACCAACTTGTTGGAGACGAAAGTATTCCACACTTGGTCACGGATTTGTGTCATCTGTTCCTCGGGCAAATTGTCCTCGCCTCTTTGCATCTTGATGACATCAGTATATTCCTCAACAAGCTTCTGGAACTCTTGTACGTTGATTTTTTCTCCCAACACTTCGCCTACCTGCATCTTGCTTTCGTTGCTTGTAGCCTCACAGGAGCGCATGAATTCCTCGGCGATAAACGCGAAAAGACCAAGACCGATAATACATATCAGGATGGTCCCTTTTTTTCTGATTGATCCTAATGCTGCCATTATTTATCGATAGTTTTATTATTTTTTGCTAGTATTCAAAATTGCGTACAAAGGTACTGAAAAAACATGAAACACCGAAACTTTGACCGTTTTTTTTTCATTCAACGACCTTCAAGCGCACGAGTTCTATCTTTGTCATAGTGCTTTTCAATATCTTAAACTCCCATTTTCCTATCTTGACAACCTCGTTGAGCTTGGGGAAGCTCTGGTACTCATGGAGTATCAGTCCGCCTATGGTCATATAATCCTCGCCTTCCGGCAATTCGAGGGAGAACAGTTCATTCACCTTGTCTATTTCCAAACGGGCGGAAAGCACATACTCATTGTCGGCCACACGCTTGGCCACGTACTTTTTGGAGTCGTGCTCGTCTTCTATATCGCCGAAGATGTCTTCCACGATATCCTCCATGCTCACGATACCACTAGTGCCTCCAAACTCATCAACTACCACCGCCAATGACTTCTTCTGTTGCATAAAGGTCTGCATCAGTTTTTGGGCTGGCATGGTCTCTGGAACGAATGGCATCTTGCTGATATGGTCACACCAATTGGAGGGTGAACGAAACATCTCGGAACTATGGATATAACCAACAACATGGTCAATGTCTTCCTCGTAAACCACTATTTTTGACAATCCGTTCTCTATAAACATCTGCAACAAGTCTTGCAGAGAGCAAGATGTAGGGACTGCCCTTATTTCCGTACGGGGAACCATGCAGTCTCGCACCTTTGTATCTGGAAAGTCAAGCGCGTTTTGGAAGATTTTCATCTCGTCGTCTACCTCATCATCCTTGGCCTGGGCGATACTTGTCTGCACCAAGTTATCCAAATCCACCTTGGAAAAGCCATCATCTTCCTCTTCGCCTACCATACGCACGCCAAACACGCGCAACAATATCCTGCTAAGAAAAGTGGAAAGGCGACTTATTGGCCAAAGCACGATATAGCACAAATAGGCAGGAAGTGAAAAGATAGTCAAGAGTCTATTGGGATTACTCTTGAAAAGCGTCTTGGGCAAGAACTCTCCCGTAAACAGCACTACCAAAGTGGAAAGAACCGCATCGGCAGGCACCGTGAACGCAGGCTCCATGCCTTGGAAAAGTGTATTATCCACCAAGGCGGCAAACAACATACCATAAACCACCAATACGATATTATTACCCACCAACATAGTGGAAACAAAAGCGTTTGGATGGGCATAGAATACGGAGATGAGCTGCCGCGAAAGGCCTCCACGTTCCTTGTCCATCTCGAGCAGCAACCTGTTAGAGGAGACGAAAGCCATCTCCATGCCACTAAAGAAGGCCGAGAAGGCCAACGTAACAACGATTCCTATGATAAGACTTGGCTCCATGTCGCTAATGAGTAAGGGGTATGGATGTGGCTCTGCGTGGTGGCGCTTGCTGGCGCAAGGTATTCTTCACGCTATCTGGTGCCGTGCGTATGCTATCCGAAGAGGAGTCTTCTATGTCGGAACGTTCGAAACTTCCCTTGGAATTGCTCACATAATATTTCGTCATCTTCTCGTCACTACGGAAATAAGTACCCTCCAAGGTACGTTCAGGCGTGACAAGCCTGCTATACTTATTGCTCCACAGCTCGTGCTTATTCTCATCCCAGAAGAGTTCTTCGCTGGAGAAGCGCAAGCCATCCTTGGTAAGAACCCGCACCCTACCTCGCAACTCCCATTGGTGGAGTTGGTCATAATAATACGCGGTGTCTGCCTGGATATAACTATTGATATGCAGTTTTTGGTCAAACTGCTCCAAAAAAAGCCCTTTGTCGAAAGTCCATCGTGAAATGCGCTTGGCCTGGTTTACATCCCAGCGTTCTGCCACAATGCGATACTTGATGACACCAGAGTCACTGATGAGTGTATTCACGCCATAGCTTGTCATCACCGAAGCCGAGTCTTTAGGATAGATAGCTGGGGCTATGTGCTCTTGGCGGTTCTCACAGCCTAGCAAGCCCATCAGCGTCATCACTCCTATTATATATATAATAATGTGTCTCATCGCCTATCAAGAAAAGACGCGGGGAGACTTATTCCACTTTCCACTTCGAGAACCAACGCTCGTTAAAGGTAAATCCTATGTTGATGCGGAAAGTATTTTCCTTTATCAAGTCCTTGGCGGAAGAGCGCACCCATTGCCCGCTGATATTCAATATGGAACGGTTGTTATACCGATTGATAATAGGTATTCCAAAACCCGCACTGACAGATATTTCCTTTGGCCCGTCAATTCCATTGACCTTGTAATAAGGAGTAGCGTAACTTACACCCACTCTATAGGAAATACGCCTGAAGAAATTACGATGATTCTCACCAGGAAGGAACTGAGCACCGAGATTCAACTTGTGGCGGTCTTGATACACTCCGCTGTGAAGCGTATAGGATGACTCTCCTCCATTCTCGCGGAAGAGCGGATAATCTATGCTACCCCATTGCTGCAAGGTGTAATCCAGTCCCACTTTGAGTTGATTATTGTAGTTCCACATCAAGCCCGCACCTATCATGGTAGGAATTTCCAACGCCTTGGCGATGGTAAAGGTCGTGGTGTCTGAAACGCCTGTCTGCGAGTTGCTGGAATACATATCCATTACGGCATCTCCGCCAAGACTGTGTCCCGGAGAATAAGTCACGCCCAAAGTGAGCCAATTGTTCTTGAGAATCTTATGGGTATATTGCAAGCCAAAATCCAACTTATAGCTTCTGGCCTCTCCCGAATAGACACGGGAAAGCGTGTTGATATAGGCATCACTATAGGCATTGGTCAACGTCCGTGTGTAGTCGCCCCACAAATAAGAGATGTTAGCACCGAAGGCAAAACCTTTAAACGGCTCCCAACCTGCACCTACATAAACCTGATGGAAACCACCCTCACCCGTGAAAGAATTGGTACAGGTCACGTTAGGCATATTTTCTCCCACCTCGGAAGTATAAGAATAATTATATCCCACATTGGTAAAGGGGATGATACCAAAGCTCACTCCCACATGCTTGGCTGCCCTAAATGCCGCCACGGCATATTCAAAGTTCGCGTTTTGAGCGTTCACCTTGGAACCTCGTTCATTGAAATTGGTAATCTGCCCCGATATACCAGCGTCGAAAATAAAGCTCAAAGAGTCTATTGCGGAATATGAAGCGGGGTTGAGATAGTTCACCTGATTATGCTCATGAAAACCCAAGCCCACTCCATTCATGCCTCGGTTGAAGCCTGATGACTGGTCTGAGAGTATGCCCAATCCATATTGTGAATAGGGAGAATTAGTGCCGCTTTGGGCATGTGTCAATATGGCGATGCCCAACAAAACAGGCAAAAGAAATGTTCTCTTCATTCGTTCTTCTTTAAATTCAGTGTGCAAAAGTATCGAAAAATTTCGATATAAAAGAAGGATAAATGGAAAATATCTGTTATTTTTGCACCGTGAAACGTTTTATATCACTTTTAAAGCTATCGTGCCTCGTTATTTTAATCAACTTGACGAGTATCGCGAGAGCTTCTGGACAACAGGGTGACACGACAGGGAATGACTCGTGGTTGGACTCGGTGGAGATATCGCTACTCACGTGTGGTCCCTCTCCCGAGATATACGCTCTCTATGGTCATACCGCCTTGCGCATACAAGACCCCGCACGCCAAATAGACTGGGCTGTCAATTGGGGGATTTTCAATATGCGGGAGCGGTTTTTCGTGTTGCGCTTTGTCTTTGGCCTTACGGATTATCGAGTAGAGGTGTTTCCCATGGCGGAGATGTTGGCGGACTATGCCGCAGAAGGCAGATGGATCAAAGAACAGTACGTGCGCCTCACAAGAGAAGAAAAGAAAAGACTCCTCACCGCTTTGGAAGAGAACCTGAAGCCAGAGAACGTTCACTATCGGTATAATTATTTCTACGACAACTGCACCACGAGACCTAGAGACATGATTGTCAACTGTCTCGTCCACAACGACTACCCTGCCACGGTGCCCACACAGACCACTTACAGAGAAGAGATACATAAATGGAATGAGCACCACAGGTGGGCAAGATTCGGCAACGACCTGCTTTTAGGCGTGAAGTCTGATGTGCCGCTCACTTCTAGGGAAGCGGAGTTCCTGCCAGACAATTTAAGGAAAAGTTTTGACAAGTGGGATAGAGTATATGGCACACATTACCTCCTGGCACCGCAAGCGGAAGTGAGCGACGACGAGGGACTTACCCCACTTGTCTGCGCCATCATCGTGGCTGTACTCATTATAGCGCTCACCATGGTGGGACATTTCAGGAAATGGCCTTTGTTATGGCTTGACAGCACTTTGATGGTGTTGGTCGGCTTGCCAGGCATTATCCTCTTCGCCATGCTCTTCTCGCAGCATCCTACGGTGAACTGCAATTTCCAATTGCTCCTGCTCAATCCCTTGGCACTTTGGGGCGCTTTCCTCTTATGGCAGAAAAAATGGCGCAGAAAAGTGGCATGGGTATGGTTGGCATGTATTCTCATCTGCATCTTGGGCAGCATTTGGCAACGATATGCCGAGGGCATCATCGTGTTGGCTTTCGCCTTGCTCATCAGATGCATAGACCGATTACGACATGATGAATAAATATATAGCCGCATTACTCGTCATACTGGCCGCGACAGGCATGGAAGCGCATACTTATCAGTCTGCGCTTAAGTTTGCCGTGGGCAATCTTTCATACGAGGAATTCATCAAGCAGCCTCAAGCGCGTGCTCTTGAAGATGACCTGCTGGCTATCATCAAAGCCATAAAAAAAGCGAAACACGACCTAAAGCAATTACACCAGTATAAAAGCAACGGCACTGGTGCGGCTCACTATAAGACAAATAGTTCTTCCCTTACATGTTTCCTAGAGCAAGACCGCAATGCGCATAATGCTTGGCAGTCCCTTTTGGCTCATGGCTATTGGAAGAGCATCGTAATCAGGGGACCTTGTCTGCCGTAATGGAAAAGAGCGGGAATCCCCTTCCCCCTCCCTCCTTATCACTATATATAATAAGACAAAACAATTCCAAACAATATCAATCATAAATTACAAGAGAAATGAATCTTAACAAGATATTACAAGCCCTATTTGGCAATAAGTCTTCACGTGACATGAAGCTTATACAGCCTATCGTGGAGAAAATCAAAGCTGAATACGAGAACATCAAAGTTCTCTCCAATGATGAATTGCGCGCCAAGACCAAGGAAATACAACGTTACGTGCAAGACTCCGCGAAAGAACAAAAGGAGAAGATAGCAGAACTGAAAGCCACCATAGAGGATACGCCCATCGATGAGCGCGAGGCCATTTTCAATCAAATAGACAAATTGGAAAAAGAAGCACTTGACATCTATGAGAAAGCGCTTGATGAGGTAATGTATACCGCTTTCAGTATCGTGAAAGAAACCGCACGCCGTTTCGCCGAAAACGAGGAAACTATCGTAACCGCTACCGACTTTGACCGCGAATTGGCCGCAGACCCGAAGAAAGACTTCATCACCATAGATGGCGATAAAGCCATCTACCATAACCACTGGACCGCAGGCGGTAACGACCTCAAATGGGAAATGGTGCATTACGACGTGCAGTTGTTTGGTGGAGTCGTGCTCCATCAAGGCAAGATTGCCGAAATGGCCACTGGCGAGGGTAAGACATTGGTAGCCACCCTTCCCGTATTCTTGAACGCTTTAACCGGCAATGGCGTACACGTGGTGACAGTTAACGATTACTTGGCTAAGCGTGACTCCGAGTGGATGGGGCCACTCTATGAGTTCAATGGTCTCTCAGTGGACTGTATCGACAAGCATCGTCCCAACTCAGACGAGCGTCGCAAAGCCTATTTGGCAGACATCACCTTCGGAACCAACAATGAGTTCGGATTTGATTACTTGAGAGACAACATGGCCATCAGTCCCGCAGACCTCGTGCAGCGTCAACACAACTATGCCATTGTAGACGAGGTGGACTCTGTGTTGATTGACGATGCCCGTACTCCTTTGATTATTTCCGGTCCAGTGCCAAAGGGTGACGACCAAATGTTTGAGCAATACCAGCCTTTGGTGGAAAGACTCTATGAGGTGCAACGCAAGCAAGCTACCGAATTGTTGGCTGAAGCCAAGCAGAAAATCACCGAAGGCCAGGGGAAGAACGACTCCAAGCTCACGGATGAAGGCTTCCTCGCCTTGTTCCGCTCCTATAAGGCACTTCCCAAGAACAAACCTCTTATCAAATATCTTTCCGAGGAAGGCATCAAGGCTGGCATGCTCAAGACTGAGGAATATTACATGCAAAACAACAACCGTGAAATGCCCAAGGCCATTGAGCCTCTTTATTTCGTAGTAGAGGAGAAACTCAACTCGGTGGAACTCACGGACAAGGGTACCGACTGGCTGGCCAAGCAGGTGAACGACAAGAACCTTTTCGTATTGCCCGATATCACCACCCAAATGTCTGAGCTGGAAGCCAATACGCAACTTACAGACGAAGAGCGCATCGACAAGAAAGACGAGTTGATGGCCTACTATGGAGTGCAGAGCGAGCGGGTACACACCTTGCAACAACTGCTCAAAGCCTACACCATGTTCAATAAAGATGACGAATACGTGGTGATAGACGGAGAGGTGAAGATAGTGGACGAGCAAACTGGACGTATCATGGAAGGCCGCCGTTGGAGTGACGGGCTTCATCAAGCCGTGGAGGCTAAAGAGCACGTGAAAGTAGAGGCTGCCACGCAGACTTTTGCCACTATCACCCTGCAGAACTACTTCCGCATGTACCACAAATTGGCGGGCATGACGGGTACCGCTTCTACCGAGGCAGGCGAGTTCTGGGACATTTATAAGTTGGACGTGGTAGAGATACCTACCAACAAGCCTGTTATCCGCAAGGATTTGGAAGACCGCGTCTACAAGACAGCACGAGAGAAATATAAAGCCGTGATAGACGAGATTGAGGCTACCAGAAATGCGGGGCGTCCCTGCTTGGTGGGTACCACTTCCGTGGAAATATCCGAGCTGTTGAGCAAGATGCTCAAGATGCGCAACATACCTCACCAAGTATTGAATGCCAAACTGCACCAAAAAGAGGCGGAGATCGTAGCCTTGGCAGGACAAAGCACCAACGGCAAAGGTGCGGTGACCATCGCCACTAACATGGCGGGCCGTGGTACAGATATCAAGTTGTCTCCCGAGGTGAAAGAAGCGGGCGGATTGGCTATTATCGGTACAGAACGTCACGAAAGCCGCCGTGTAGACCGTCAGTTACGTGGTCGTGCAGGCCGCCAGGGAGACCCAGGCTCTTCCGTATTCTACGTGTCTTTGGAAGACAAGTTGATGCGTCTCTTCGGTAGCGAGCGTATCGCCAGGGTTATGGATCGCTTGGGCTTCGAGGAAGGTGAGCGCATAGAAAGCTCCATGATCAGCAACAGCATTGAGCGCGCCCAAAAGAAGGTAGAGGAAAACAACTTCGGTATCCGTAAACACCTGTTGGAATATGACGACGTGATGAACAAGCAACGTTCAGTAATCTATGAGAAGCGTCGCCACGCCTTGATTGGTGAGCGTATCGGAATGGATATCGCCAACATCATTTGGGATCGAGTGCTCAATATACTTGACATGGATTACGAGGGCGCCAAGGAGAATTTCCTCAAGATATTGGCCATGGAGATGCCTTTCACGCAAGAAGAATTCGAGGCCAAGGACAAGAATGAGTTGGCCGAGCTGGCATTCCAGGCGGCTATGGCCAGCTTCAAGCGCAAGACCGACCGCATACAACAAATGGCATGGCCTGTAGTAAAGGAAGTTTACGAGAATCAGGGAGCTATCTACCAACGCATCATGGTGCCCATTACCGATGGCAAAAGGGTATACAACATACCCTGCGAGCTGGAGGAAGCCTACAAGACAGAGGGCAAGAGCATCGTCAAGCAGTTTGAGAAAGTCATCTTGCTGCACATCATCGATGAGAACTGGAAAGAAAACCTGCGCATGCTTGACGAGTTGCGCCACTCCGTGCAAAACGCCAGCTACGAGCAGAAAGACCCCTTGCTCATCTTCAAGTTGGAAAGCGTAAAGCTATGGGACAACATGATCAATGAGATGAACAACCGAATGGCAAGTATCCTGATGCGTGGCCAGATACCCGAGATGCAACCCGCGAGCAACGTGAGGGAAGCAGCTCCTGAGCAGCGCAGCCAAAGATACACGGAACAGAAGACCAACCTGGACGAGGAGCGAGAGCAGTTGGAAAGATTGGCACAACAACGAGCCGCCAACCAAGATACGCGGGAAGGAGCCAACCAGCCCAAGCGGATGCCTTACAGGGCAGAGAAAATGCCCCGTCCCAATGATCCCTGTCCATGCGGTAGCGGCAAGAAGTTCAAATATTGTCACGGAAGAAACCTCTAAGTATGGAAATCAACGTCAATCAACTCAAGAAGTCTTTTGGCCAAAACGTGGCCGTAGACATTGACACACTGCATATCAAGGAAGGAGAAATTCTCGGCCTCGTTGGCAACAACGGGGCCGGGAAGACCACGCTCTTCCGGCTGATGCTCGACCTCATCAAGGCCGACGAAGGCTATGTCACATTGGGAGGTATAGACCCCACCAAGTCTGAAGATTGGAAAGACGTGACGGGCAGCTATATAGACGAGGGCTTCCTGATAGACTTTCTCACGCCAGAAGAATACTTTGAGTTCGTAGGGAAAGCTTATGGAACCAATGTTGACCTAGAAGACGAATTGACCCAGCAATTTATGTCGGGGGAGGTAATGGGGCAAAAGAAACTCATCCGGGATCTCTCCGCGGGCAACAAGCAAAAGGTAGGTATCATCGCCGCCATGCTAGGAAGGCCGCGGTTGCTGGTGCTGGACGAGCCCTTCAACTTCCTTGACCCCTCAAGCCAGAACTTGCTCAAGAAGATACTCACCCGTTACAATGAAGAGACGGGAGCCACCATCTTGGTGTCAAGCCACAACTTGCAGCACACCATAGAGATAAGCAACCGTATCACGCTCATGGAACACGGGCATATCATAAAAGACCTGGACAACAGCGAACAAGCGGCGGAACAAGAACTGGAAAACTATTTCAATGCCTAAAGCGTAAAGAAAATGGAGAAGAAAGACCTGCGTATCGTATTCATGGGCACCCCGGAATTCGCCGTAGGCACGTTGCGAGCCTTGGTGGAGGGAGGATATAACGTGGTGGCGGTAGTCACCCAGCCCGACAAACCCGTGGGGCGCCACCAAGACACACTGCAGCCGTCCGCCGTGAAGACATATGCCCTGGAGCATGGACTCCCCGTGTTGCAGCCCGTGAAGATGAAAGATCCCGACTTCGTGGAAGCCTTGCGCCAATACAAAGCCGACTTGCAAGTGGTGGTGGCCTTCCGTATGCTACCGGAAATAGTGTGGGACATGCCTCGCCTAGGAACATTCAACGTGCATGCCGCCCTGCTGCCTCAATATCGCGGAGCGGCACCAATCAACTGGGCCATCATCAATGGCGAGACGGAAACAGGCGTAACCACTTTTTTCCTGGACAAAGATATCGACACGGGGAAAATCATCATGCAAGAGAAATTCCCTATACCCGATGACGCCAATGTGGAATATGTCTACGACGGCCTGATGGAGCTGGGGGCGAAGGTAGCCCTGCGAACCATAGACCGCATGCTGGAAGCCGATGGACAGATAGAAGCCACGCCCCAGGCCGAGTTGCTCAACATGCCTGAAGAGCGCTTGCGCCCCGCTCCCAAGATATTCAAGGAGACTTGCCAGATAGACTTCCACCAAAACGCCAAGCGGGTGCATGACTTCATAAGGGGACTTTCCCCCATACCGGGAGCATGGACGCTGATGGCCAAAGTCGGCGAGAAACCGCTAACGCTCAAGATATACAAGGCCTGCAAGACCGGCTCTCCCACCCAGGAAGAGCCCGGGACGCTGATGGCAGACGGCAAGCGGCTGCTGGTGGCCTGCGCTGACGAGTGGCTACAGATAGATACCTTGCAGCTAAGCGGCAAAAAGAAAATGGAGACGCGAGACTTCCTCAACGGGATGCGCGACATCAATGAATACCAAACAACTACCCATTCATGAACAGACAAGAAGATATACAGAAGGCAGTGGAGTGCATGCGCAAAGGAGGCGTGATACTCTATCCCACGGATACCGTATGGGGGATAGGCTGTGACGCCACCAATCCCGAGGCCGTGGAAAAAGTATACGCCATCAAGCGGAGAAACGAGAGCAAGGCCCTGATATGCCTCGTGGACTCTGACGCGAGGCTGCAACGATACTTCCGCAATATACCCGACATCGCATGGGAGCTGATTGACCTCAGCGTGAAGCCCACTACCGTCATATTGGACAACGCCTGCAACGTGGCCCCAAACCTGGTGGCCGAGGACGGCAGCCTGGGCGTTCGCGTTACCCAAGAGCCTTTCTCCAAGGAGCTATGCTTCCGCATGCAAAAGCCCATCGTAAGCACCAGCGCCAACATAAGCGGTGAACCGACGGCGGAAAACTTTTGCGACATATCACCCGACATACTGGAAGCGGTGGACTACGTTTGCTTCTCCCGCCGACAGGAGCATAAGCCCCACAAGCCCAGCGCCATCATCAAGCTCACGAGCGACGGCTGCGTTTCCGTCATTCGCCGATAACCCGCGCGCATGGAACACATTATCTGCAGCATATCGGCTTGCGTGATAGGCTTCACAGCTTCCTTTTTCGCGTTCGCCGCCCTACATATGGCGAACAGGAAGCAACCCACCCGACTCCAAAAACTATCCGTTTGGATATTCGCCATTTGGAGCGTGGACACGCTTAAAGACCTCCTGTTGCCTATCTATGGTTACGAAGAAGAAGGCCTCTCCACGGCCATCTTCTTCATAGATGGCTGGTTGCTGCTCACTTTCACCGCCTTCTTGCGCGAGGTATGCCCACCAAAGCCAGGCAAGCGCAGGGAAAACCGCTACCTGCTACCCGCCCATTTCGTTTACATAGCCATACCTTTCGTCGCCCTCAGCGTGGCCCAGGCCATCTTCCAAAAAGATTGGATCACCACGCTTTATATGTGGATGCTCGTGGTATTCGGGAGCATCACCATCGTGGCAAGCCTGAAAAGGGCACACCGATACAGGGAATTTCTCAAACAACACTATTCCGACATCACCCACAGAGACATCACCCGCATCACCTACTCCTTCATCGCGGGGTCTTTCTTCTATATGCTCTCGTGGCTTATCATATCGTTGGTGAACAATCCGCTCTTCGATATCCTTTACTATACAACGGGCATCGTCCTTTGGCTAACCGTCATTCGCCAAAGCGAGAACCTGGAACCCACAGAAGAAATACCGCTTCCGGAGCCTATCACCGAACCTTTGGGAACGAAGGCTTACGCCTTTGAAGATGACCTCAGGAAGGCCATGGACGAAAAGGAACTTTACCTAGACCCCAATCTCACCCTGCAATCGCTCGCCATCGCAATTGGCACCAACCGCACATACCTGAGCCGCTACCTGAGCGAAGTGAAGGGAACCAACTTTTGTGATTATATCAATCAGCAACGGATATTCCAAAAGAGCATCCCCTTGCTCGCCGACGAGAATAAATACACGCTGGACTACGTCGCGTTGAAGAGCGGCTTTAACTCCCTGTCTACCTTCCAGCGCGCCTTCTGCAAATACAAGGGCATAACCCCAGGACAATTCCGCGACCAGTCACTGGGTCCATGCACCTCTCCCACCCCAAAGAAAACGACTCTATAGCAAATCCGCGGGAGGTTGACCAACCTCACGCGAAAACTCACGGACATACTATCTGAACCTGTTTTGGATAGTTATAAAACCGCGTTTATATAATTCCAAAGTCTGTTCCACGACGTGAAACAGCTATTCCACGACGTGGAATGGCTGTTTCTCGACGTGGAATAGCTATTTCACGTCGTGGAACAGATTTATAAGCTATTATCTCGCCATTTATCTACTATGAAAAAGCGGTTTATGTCCATGCCATTTCCATTTATATCCCACTATTTACCGCACTTCCCGCCATGAAAGCCAAAAACGGAGAGCGTTCCCAAACCTAAAAAAATATTAATTACGGAAAGATAATTTTAAATAGCATGAAATTATTTCCTTACATCGGGAAACTATTGTAATTTTGTTTGCCAAACAAGAAAAGCATATGAACAAGGTATTTTTCGCTATAGTTGGCACGCTGTTTCTCACATCCTGCGCCAACACCTTTAATATCAGTGGCACGTCTAACGTTTCCACGCTGGACGGGCGCATGCTCTACCTGAAGGTAATACAAGACAACGAGCTGGCGAACATAGACTCATGCGACGTGCTGCACGGGCAATTCCGCTTCGGCGGGCCGCTGGACTCCGTGCAAGTAGCCCATATCTTCATGGATGATGAGAACGTAATGCCAGTGGTATTGGAAGGAGGCAAGATACAGGTAAGGCTAGACGACACGCAAATGACCGTAACGGGCACTCCCCTGAACGAGGCATTGACCGAATACAGCCAGGAAATCAAGAAACTGAACGGAGAGCTGCAAGAGCTGGCGCACGAAGAATACCAAGGCATCGCCAACAACAAGAACATGGAGGAAGTCTACCGCCACCTGAGCAATCGGCAGGAAAAGCTATCGCAGAAACTGGACAACATCACCTCCCGTTTCGTCATAGACAACTTCGACAACGTTTTGGGTCCCTGGGCATTCATGGCCTACGTGAGCCGCTATCAATATCCCATCACCGATCCGTGGATAGAAGACATCATGAGCAAGGCCACCAGCACGTTCAAGAACAACTACTTCGTGAAGGACTACTACGCCAAGGCGCAAGAAAACGAGCAAATCATCAACGGCATGAAAGACCCAGAAACCGCCACGCCGCCGATCACTGATCCCAACGCGGCTCCCGCGCCTACGCCCAACGAGTTGGCAATGCCCGCGGACTCCAGCTCAATAATGAAATGAAGACACTTATCAAGGGAGGAACGCTTGTAAACAAAGGCCAATCCCACAAAGGGGACCTGCTGATAGAGAATGACAGGATTTCCAGGACATTTCCTACAGGCTCATGCCCCGATGGCGACTATGACCAAATCATAGATGCCACGGGGTGTTTCGTGTTGCCAGGCATCATAGACACGCACGTACACTTCCGCGAACCAGGCCTTACGGCAAAAGCGGACATCGAGTCAGAGAGCAGGGCGGCGGCCTGTGGCGGCGTGACCTCCTATTGCGAGATGCCCAACACGGTGCCGCAAACCACCTCGCTAGAGGCACTGGAAGAGAAATTCCGCCTCGCCGCAGACCATAGCCACGTGAATTACAGCTTTTACTTCGGTGCCACCAACGGCAACGCGGCACTCTTTCGCCTACTGGATCGACATCGTGTGCCTGCCATCAAGCTCTTCATGGGCGCAAGCACGGGCAATATGCTAGTAGACAAATATGGTTCGCTGCTCGACATTTTCCGCTCGGCAAAGGAGGTTGGCCTGCCCGTGATGACCCATTGCGAGGACAGCGACATCATATCCGCCAACATGGCGGCCATGAAAAAGCAATACGGAGAAGACCCCAACGTGGCTCTTCACCCCTTGATACGCAGCGCGGAGGCATGCTACCAGAGCAGTGCCTTGGCGGTGGAACTGGCCCGGACGTTCGGTACCCGGCTCCATATAGCCCATATCTCCACCGCCAAGGAGTTGGAACTGCTCCGTCCCGGGGAAGGCATCACGGGAGAAGCGGTAGTCGCCCACCTGTGGTTTACAGCGGAAGACTACGCCGCTAAAGGCGCTCTCATCAAGTGCAACCCCGCCGTAAAAGGACAGGAAGACAGGCAAGCACTGAGAAAAGCCCTTGCCGACGGACGCATTTACACCATCGCCACCGACCATGCGCCCCATGAGTGGCAAGCGAAACAGGGAGGCTGCGCCCGTGCCGCCTCTGGCATGCCTATGGTACAGTTCTCGCTCGTCACCATGTTGGAGTTAGTCAACCAGGGCGTTCTCACCATCGAAAAACTGGTGGAGCTGATGTGCCACCACCCCGCCCAACTGTTCGACATACAAGAACGAGGCTTCCTCAACCCAGGATACAAAGCCGACGTGGTGGTGGTAAGCCCCAGTGAGCCTTGGACTGTGACAAAAGACATCATACAGAGCAAATGCCAATGGAGCCCCATGGAAGGCGAAACCTATCACTGGCAAGTGAGGCAAACCTTCTGCAATGGCCAACTGATATATGACAACGGCCATTTCGACTCACAGAGCCAAGGCGAGGAACTACGCTTCAGGCCGTGATGAGAAAGGTCTTGACATACGATATCGACGAGCTGGTGCCCTACGTGAACTGGATTTACTTCCACTTCGCCTGGGGCATGGACGGCAAGCCCAACACCGAAAAAGAAGACTTACGGCAAGAAGCGGTCGCCATGCTCACCGCCTGGCAAGGAGTTTATCACGCCAAGGCGGTATTCCGCTTGATGGAAGCCAACAGCGATGGCGATGACCTTGTGTTGGAAGGCATCCGCTTGCCTCTGCTCAGGCAACAACGCCTCAGCCATGAAGGAGCGCCATGTCTCTGTCTGGCGGACTTCGTGAGACCGCTCTCCTCTGGCAAGAAAGACAAAGTGGGCTTGTTTTGCGCTACAATGGGCAACTCCGTCATGGAAATCCGCGAAGGAGACGACTACAAAAAAATGATGGCGCAAACCTTAAGTGACCGACTCGCGGAAGCTGCCGCCGAGCGCATGCATGAAGAAGTGCGTCGCCATTACTGGGGATACGCTCCCGCAGAGCGTTTAACCATGGAGGAAATCCACGCCGGGCATTACCAAGGCATCAGGCCTGCCGTGGGTTATCCGTCACTGCCAGACACGAGCGTCAACTTCATTCTCCAAGAGCTGCTCAACATAAACGAGATAGGCGTGCGGCTTTCCGAGTCTGGCATGATGGTGCCTCACGCTAGCGTTTCAGGGCTAATGATTGCCCATCCTCAAGCCCACTATTTCGAGTTGGGAAGAATCGGGGAAGACCAGTTGCGAGACTATGCCCGCCGACGTGGAGTACCTGTGGAGACGGCTAGGAGATTCTTGCAATCAAGTTTGATAAAGAGATGATAGCGAAATATTTCATATGGCTCTTGCTGCTGACGGTGGCACCGCAATGGTGGATAGACCGAATATACTGCCGGCACTATACTCCGTGGAAGCGTTTCCTTTGTTGGCTTCCCACGGGTATCGTGGTATGTTACGCCATGTATTTGGCCATTTGCCACAACGGGACGCCAGATAACCACCTGCTGACAGACCTATGGTTTATCGCGCTAGGCGTGGTGGTAATACCCCAAGCCATATACTCCCTATGCTTGTTGGCCAAGTGGGGCTGGTGTCGCGCCCGGCATCGCCGCGTAACGGGCAGGAACTGGATTGCCTCGCTGTTGGCCTGCGTGTCCGCGGCAGCCTATCTTTACGGCTTCTTCTGGGGATTTGGGCAACTGCGGGTAAAACATATCACGCTCGCGTACGACCAACTGCCCGAGGCATTCGACGGCTATCGCATCGCGCACATCAGCGACCTCCATGTCGGGACATTCCAAGGGTGGCGCTCGTGGATGCTAAATAGAGACATCGACTCCATCAATGCCCAAAAGGCGGATATCATATTGTTTACGGGAGACCTACAGAACTTCTCGCCCCAAGAAATCTCGGAAAACAAAGCGGAGCTATCACGGCTAAAAGCTCCCGATGGCATCATCAGCGTGCTGGGCAACCATGATTACGGCAAATACATCGCACGTGACGAAAAAGAAAAGAAAACCATTGAGCGAGCCATCATAAAAGAGGAAGAAGGGCTAGGCTGGACATTGCTACGCTCCTCACACCATATCATCAGGCGGGGAAAAGACTCCATCGTAATCGCGGGAGAGGAGTATGACACGTCGTTGGACAATCCTTACAAGCATCCCGTATCCGTATCGATGGATGGCATCAAGCCCAACAGCTTCCTTATCATGCTGGAACATGATCCCGAGGCATGGCCTTCAAGGACATTGCCCGACACGCATGCCAGCCTGCAACTATCGGGACATACCCATGGCGGACATATAGACCTTTTGGGAGCAAGATCCACCCGATTGGCCTCCTCACTCGACTACGGACTGCACGAGCGTGAAGGAAGATACCTTTACACTACCCGCGGACTGGGCGGGGTAATCCCCTTGCGAATAGGTGCCTGGGCAGAAATCGTGGTCATTACACTCAAGAAAACATCAAAGACATGAAATATATTTATCGCATCTACCAATTATTCGTTTGCTTGCCCATCCTTTTGCTGGCAAGTATCATTACCAGTTTGGTAACCATTATAGGTTGCGTACTAGGAGACGGGCATTTTTGGGGTTACTTTCCTGGCAAGTATTGGTCAAGACTATGGATACGCCTGTTGCTGTTACCGGTCAAGGTTGATGGGCGCGAGCATTTGGCCAAGAACCAATCATATGTGTTCGTCTCCAACCACCAGGGAGCGTTCGATATTTTCCTCATCTATGGTTATCTCAACCGCAATTTTAAATGGATGATGAAGAAGAGCCTGCGCAAAGTGCCTTTCGTTGGCATGGCTTGCGAGTACGCCCACCATATTTTCGTTGACAAAAGTGGTCCATCGAAAATAAAAGCCTCTTATGACCACGCCCGCGAACAACTGCAAGAAGGCATGTCACTTGTGGTATTCCCCGAAGGAGCTAGAAGTTTCACGGGGGAAATGGGGCCGTTCCGAAGAGGAGCTTTCATGTTGGCGGACGAGCTGCAATTGCCCGTATGCCCATTGACCATCAATGGATCGTACGATGTCAAGCCACGCACCAAAGACCTTTACTGGGTATTCTGGCATCCTTTGCGCCTTACCATTCATGAGCCTATACAGCCAATAGGGAAAGGCCCGGATAACGTGAAGAACCAGATGGAACGCAGTTACCAGGCCATTATGGATGGATTGGAATCCAAATACAAAAAGAGTTCATGAGAAAACCGAGCAATAACGGACAGCTATTGTGCGTTTCGGAAATAATATGTAACTTTGCACCCAAAATTCCACTATTATATTAATAATGTATTCATGAGTGACTGCATCGTAATTATACCTACTTACAACGAGCGGGAAAACATAGAGAAAATCATCCGGGCCGTATTTGGCCTGCCAAAGGATTTTGATATCTTGGTCATAGACGATGGCAGCCCCGACGGAACAGCTTCCATCGTAAAGCGTTTAATGAGCGAAGAGTTCGCCGGCAAACTTCATTTAATGGAACGCTCCGGCAAATTGGGACTGGGTACCGCTTATATCGCGGGGTTCAAATGGGCACTGGAAAAGGGGTATGAGTACGTGATAGAAATGGATGCGGACTTCTCCCATAATCCGGAAGACCTGCCCCGGCTCTATGCCGCCACCCATGATGAAGGCTACGATGTGGCTATCGGCTCCCGTTACGTTACTGGCGTGAACGTGGTCAACTGGCCTATGGGACGTGTGCTGATGAGCTATTTCGCCTCCAAGTACGTGCAAATGGTTACAGGCATCAACGTGAAAGACACCACGGCGGGCTTCGTATGTTATAAACGCCAAGTACTGGCCACCATTCCTCTTGACGAAGTGCGCTTTAAAGGCTACGCTTTTCAGATAGAAATGAAATACACCGCCTATAAAATAGGATTCCGCATCAAGGAGGTGCCCGTGATATTCGTCAACAGGCGAGAAGGAACCAGCAAGATGAGCGGAGGTATTTTCGGCGAGGCCTTCTTCGGTGTACTACGATTGCGTTGGGAAGGATGGTTCCGCCATTACCCTCGCATGCCTCGGCAATAAGGCTAACGCCGACCGCAAAGCATGGCGTGAGCCATGCGCAACAAACAAAAAATGACAATACAGGATTTACAAAAGGCCTTAGGGCATAGGCCTCAAGTGAATGCCCTTTCGCGATTACTGGAAGACAAGGCGAAGCCAACTGTTTTCCTGCGTGGACTTGTGTCCTCGGCCACACCCATGGTATTCTCCGCCATCTTCCATAAGTCACCCCGCCCAATGCTTTTTGTACTCAACGACGCAGACGAGGCTGGCTATTTCTACCATGACCTTACGCAAATATTGGGTTCTGAAACCGCTTACTTTTTTCCCTCCAGCTATCGCCGGGCGGTAAAATACGGGCAAAAAGATGCTGGTAACGAGATATTGCGTACAGAAGTATTGGCTCATCTGGCCGCTTCTGATGGAGAGAAGCCCATGATGATAGTAAGTTTTCCTGAGGCATTGTCAGAGCTAATCGTTTCCAAGAACAACATCCGCAACAATATACTTAAACTTGCGGTGGGACAGAACATCGACCCCATAGACGTGGCACACACGTTGCGTGAAGAAGGTTTCGAGGAAGTGGATTATGTTTATGAGCCTGGACAATTCGCGTGCAGAGGCAGTATACTCGATGTCTATTCCTACAGCAGTGAATATCCCTTTCGTATAGATTTCTTTGGAGATGAAGTTGACACCATCCGCACCTTTGACGTGGAAGACCAGCTCTCAAAGGAGAAACGCGAGGAAATAGAAATCGTGCCCGAATTAACTACGATAGAGAGTGAACGCAAGCCATTCTTGAGCGTTGTGCCCGATAATACGCTATTGGTCATGAAAGACTATGCTTTCGTATGCGAACGCATAGCGCAGATTTACCAAGAAGGCTTCTCGGATGCCGCTTTAGTGGAGCGACTAGAAGGAGCCACCGAACAAGAGCAGGAGCAGATAAGGAAACAGATGGTAAGGGAGCACAACCTTTGCACCGCCGTAACGTTCCGGGACATGGCCGACAAACTCCAGCGTGTGGAATTTGGCACAGGCGTGACAGAACAAGAAAAAGAAAACAAAGAGGCAACAAAGCGAGAAGGCACATGTACGCTCTCTTTTCATACAGAGCCTCAACCTTTATTCCACAAAAACTTTGAACTTCTGCGTTCCTCGTTAGAGGATTTCCTCCTGCGAGGGTACACCATATATATATTAGCCGACAGCGAAAAGCAAACGCAACGTTTAGCCGACATATTCGCCGCGGAAGAATCCGGCAAAAAGCAAGATATTCCCTTTACACCTGTCAACAAGACTCTACACGAAGGCTTCACGGACAATGACGCCAAGGTGTGCGTATTTACTGACCACCAGATATTCGATCGCTTCCACAAATATAACCTGAAGAGCGACGTGGCCAGAACAGGCAAGATGGCTCTTACGATGAAAGAACTGCAAGAAATGGAGCAAGGCGATTTCATCGTGCACGTGGATTTCGGCATAGGCAAGTTTGGCGGATTGGTAAGAGTCCCTTCAGGAAATAGCTATCATGAGATGATACGTATCCTCTATGCGCACGATGATATTGTGGACGTATCTATCCATTCACTCTATAAAATCAGCAAGTACCGTTCTTCCAGCACAGGCGAACCTCCTCGACTCAGCGTATTGGGAACAGGAGCCTGGGAACGCATGAAGGAGAAAGCGAAAAAACGCATCAAGGACATTGCCCGAGATCTCATCAAGCTGTACGCTACCCGCAGGAGACAGAAAGGATTCGCTTTCCAGGGAGACACCTACTTGCAGCATGAGCTGGAGGCAGGCTTCCTCTACGAGGATACGCCTGACCAACTAAAAGCCACACAAGAAGTAAAAGCAGATATGGAGGCGGCCCGCCCCATGGACCGTTTGATTTGCGGAGACGTAGGCTTTGGCAAAACAGAAGTGGCCATACGTTCCGCCTTCAAAGCGGCGGTAGACTCCAAACAAGTAGCGGTATTGGTGCCTACCACTGTACTGGCTTTCCAACATTACCAGACATTCAGCAAACGATTGCAGAATTTCCCCGTCAAGGTAGAATATCTCTCACGAGCCCGTTCCGCCAAAGAGACCAAAGAAATACTAGCCGACTTGGCTGAAGGAAAGATAGACATACTGATAGGCACACATAAGTTGATATCCAAAACCGTGAAGTGGCATGATCTGGGATTGCTCATCATAGACGAGGAACAGAAGTTTGGCGTGAGCACGAAGGAGAAGTTGCGCCAGTTAAAGACCAACGTGGATACACTCACAATGTCCGCCACGCCCATCCCTCGCACTTTACAATTCTCTTTAATGGGCGCCCGTGACATGAGCGTGATGCGCACGCCGCCTCCCAACCGATATCCCATTCAAACGGAATTGACCACCTTCAACACTGAAGTGATACGGGATGCCATCAACTTCGAAATGAGCCGTAATGGTCAAGTGTATTTCGTCAACGACCGAATCTCCCGGTTGCAGGAAATCAAGATGATGATAGAAAAGACCGTGCCCGACTGCCGAGTAGTGGTAGGGCACGGACAGATGAAACCCGACGAGTTGGAGAAGGTCCTCGTGGACTTCATGAATTACGACTACGACGTATTGCTTTCTACGACTATCGTGGAGAACGGCATCGATATTCCCAACGCCAACACTATCATCATCAACGACGCTCATCGCTTCGGTCTCTCTGACCTGCACCAGATGCGAGGCAGAGTGGGACGTTCCAACAAGAAAGCGTTCTGTTACCTGCTGGCACCTCCACGCAGCATGCTAACTACCGAAGCCAGGCGCAGGTTGGAAGCATTGGAAACTTTCAGCGGACTGGGCAGTGGTTTTAACCTGGCCATGCAAGACCTGGACATTCGTGGCGCTGGCAACCTGTTGGGAAGTGAGCAAAGCGGGTTTATGGAAGACCTGGGCTACGAGACATACCAAAAGATATTGTCGCAAGCGGTGACTGAATTGAAAAACGAAGAATTCCAAGACATCTATGAGGAAGACATGAAAGATGGCAAGACCATCACCGGAGACGACTTCGTGGATGATTGCGGAATGGATAGCGACCTGGAAATGTATTTTCCCGACAATTATGTGCCTGGAGTCAGTGAGCGCATGCTGCTATACCGTGAATTGGACCACATAGAGAGCGATGATGACTTGCAACGCTATCGCCAACGTTTGATAGACCGCTTCGGACCTGTCCCCAAAGAAGCCGATGAATTGATGTCCGTGGTGAAATTGCGGCGCAGAGGCAAGCGGTTGGGCTGTGAGAAGATAATCCTCAAACAAGGCATCATGCAAATGCAATTTGTCTCCAACACGCAAAGCCCTTTCTACCGAAGCGACACGTTTGGAAAAGTTATTGACTACGTAGCCAACCACGTAAAGGACAGTGCGCTTAAAGAAAAGAACAACAAGCGATATCTGCGCATAAAAGGGGTAAACACCGTGGCGCAGGCTTGCGAGATATTGTCTGACATCAGCAAATGATGCCCAATGTTGATGCTTGTCACCATCCTGCTATATTTTTGTGCCCTGCTAATACTGAGCAGGCTCACTGCCCGTCGTTCCTCCAATGACACTTTCTTTCGTGGCAATCGGCAGTCACCCTGGTATATGGTGGCATTCGGCATGGTAGGAGCCTCCATCTCTGGAGTTTCTTTTGTGTCAGTGCCTGGAATGGCAATCAGCATGGACATGACTTACCTGCAAATGTGCATGGGATTTATCTTGGGTTACTTCGCCGTGGCGTTTGTCTTGTTACCCATTTACTATCGCATGCGACTTACCACCATCTACAGTTATTTACGCATACGACTAGGAACGCACTCTTACAAGACAGGGGCAAGCTTTTTCTTGCTTTCCAAGATGGTGGGGGCGGCAGTCAGGTTCTATGTAGTATGCATTATTCTGCAACGATTCGTTTTAGACGAGGTGGGCATACCATTTCCCGTCACGGTTGTGGCGATGGTGGGATTAATATGGTTTTATACACGCAAGGGAGGAATCAAGACTTTGGTGTGGACGGATACCTTCCAGACTTTCTGCATGTTTTTGTCTTTGGTTCTCATCTTCATGGCAGTGACACAACGATTGGAACTCTCGTTGCCAAGAGCCATACAGGCCATCACGGCAGACAGCCATAGCCAAGTATGGGTATTGGACGACTGGGTTTCCAGGCAAAATTTCTGGAAACAATTCCTTAGCGGAGTATTTGTGGTTATCGTCATGACAGGACTTGACCAAGACATGATGCAAAAGAATCTGACCTGCAAAAGCCTCAAAGAGGCACAGAAAGACATGTGCACCTATGGTTTCGCCTTTGTGCCCGCCAATTTACTGCTACTCTCCTTGGGCATCTTGCTCATGATGTTAGCGCATAAAGAAGGCATTCCCCTCCCCTCTTCTAGCGATGACCTGATGCCTATGTTCACTGCGACGGGCATGATGAGCGAATCCGTGACGGTGCTCTTCACTATAGGCATCGTGGCGGCAAGCTTCTCCAGTGCGGACTCCGCGCTCACGGCACTTACCACCTCCTATTGCGTTGACATACACGAGCGGCCAGACGATGAACGGTTGCGCAAACGAGCCCACCTGATGATAGCCATACTCTTCGTGCTCTTCATACTGGTCTTTCGTGCGGTAAACTCCACCAGTGTCATCGACGCCATTTACATCCTCTGCTCCTATACTTACGGCCCCTTGCTGGGTCTGTTCGCCTTTGGGTTGTTCACACGGTGGCAGATACGCGACCAATATGTGCCATGGGTGGCAATCGCAAGTCCCATAATCTGCGGAGTAGTGGATTTCCTTTCGCAAAACCTATGGCAATACAAGTTCGGCTATGAGTTGCTCATGCTCAATGGCGCACTCACGTTCCTGGGACTATATTTGTTGCGCAAACAAGCAGGCCAGTTCCATGGCCACGGCAAAAAGCAAGACACATAAAACACAGTAGCACTGAAATCAAAAGTCAGTACTACTGCTATTTTGAGTGTCCTATTCCCGCTTCTTGCCAAACTCGGGATCAATCTTCACGAAATAAGCCACCAAGTATGTCATGACGCACATCACACACACTATGATGAAGAAGGCTTTATAGCCCACCCACTCTTGCAACGCACCGGCAAAAAGTCCTGGTATCATCATGGAGAGAGCCATGAAAGCCGTGCAGATGGCATAGTGGCTGGTCTTGAACTCGCCCCGGCTGTAATAAATAAGATACAGCATATAGGCCGTAAAGCCAAAACCATAGCCAAACTGCTCCACAAAGACACACAGATTAATAACAAACAGACTTTCTGGCAAGGCATAGCTCATGTAAACATATACCAAATCGGGCAAGGTGATGGCGCAAACCATGGGCCACAGCCATCGTTTCAAGCCATCCCTTCCCACGGCCATGCCGCCCAAGATACCGCCCAATGTCAGGCCCACTACTCCCACAGTGCCTTGCACCAATCCGTATTCTTGAGGTGAGAGGGCCAAACCGCCATTTTGGACCGAATCCACAAGGAACAAGGCGGATATCTTGGCCAGCAGTCCCTCTGGCATGCGATAGAGCAACATGAAAAGAAGGCCAATCATGGTTTCCTTCACTGGATATTTCGTGACAAAAGTACGAAGCGTCCTTCCCAATTCAACAAGCAGCAGAGCGGGACTGGCACTATGTCTTGAGCTATCCTCCCTGGGACGAGGCAACACATAGCCATGCCACAACCAAAGAGCTATGAAAATGCCTGTAACACCATAGAACATCAAGCTCCATGAATAAGGGATGTCGCCACGGTATATCACTTGCAAGTTGCCAGCCACCATCACCAACACCCCTTGGCCAAAGATGGTGGCCAATCGATAGAATGTGCTGCGAATACCTACAAACCACGCTTGTTCATGCTCGTTGAGGCCCAACATGTAGAAGCCATCAGCGGCAATGTCATGAGTGGCGCTGGAAAAGGCCATCACCCAAAAAAAGAAAAGCGTGCCTTGCAGCCAGAAGTCTGTGGGAATAGTGAAGGCGATACCGCCAAAAGCCGCTCCAATGAGCAACTGCATGGTCACCACCCACCACCGCTTTGTGCGAACCACGTCTATGAAAGGGCTCCACAATGGCTTGATGACCCATGGCAAGTAGAGCCATGAGGTATAGAAAGTAATCTCGGTATTGCTTAGCCCTAATTGTTTGTAGAGTATCAGCGACACGGTCATCACCGCTACATAGGGCAATCCTTCCGCGAAATAGAGCGAGGGCACCCAGGCCCATGGGGATTTATTTCTCATCGTGATTGTATAGGTCTATCTTTCAAATGTATTGTTATTTGTATATTTTCTCTATGACAGCGCCTTGGTAGTAATGGCGCAATATCTCATCGTAGCCATAGCCTTGGTGCCCCATCATGGCAGCGCCTATTTGACATAAGCCCACACCATGTCCCCAGCCCGCTCCTCTCAAGACGAACTTGCCAGGTATGCCTTCCTCGTTCACGTCAAGGCGATCTACTACGAAAGCGGAACTATAGAGATGAGTCTCGCTTAGCGCACGGCGTATTTCCAATTCCTTACCAATAGTGAAATGAAGCTTACTTCCCTCTATGCGCAGTTGAGACACGCGGCCGCTTTTGCCACGCTCCAATGGTATCAAGTTAATTATCTCGCCAAAATCCATCTTGAGTTTCCTGGCTATCAATTGGGAGAGTTCCTCCTGCCGATAGCTTACTTCCCAACGATAGAAATCATTGGTTTCTTGATCATAGTCGTTGAGCACTTGTCGCAACACGCTGGTATCATCTGTATTGCAAAAAGCCTCAGGCTTGGAAAGTATCCATTTTCTGGCCTCTTCCTCTCGAGTAAGGTCTGGCAATGCCTCGCCTGCGTCATGGTCGTACACAGACTTGAGGTAAGGTTTTTGTGTATTCTCCCAGCAATAAAGATACTCCTCTGTCACACCACCACAGCACTTGGAAAAACGGGCATCACATATTTCCCCCTCATACATCAATATCTGTCCGCGAGTCTGCCTGACCGCTTCCCCTACTTGGGCGGAAGTGGCTTTAGTGATACCTTGATATCGCTGGCAATGGTCATCCGCACAAACGTCGAAAAGCGTATGGTCTTCACGGTCATACCAACGAATCAACGCGTCATCCCGCTTGATAAACGAAAAAAAGTCATTACCCTCACCCGTATCCTTGCGCCTGCGCTCCATCTGAGCCAATAACCATGAACGGGAAATTACCGCATGCGCCTTCAACAACTCAAGGCCTGACGTGGCACGCATCTCGCTTGAGATTACGCTTTCCAGGTATTTCTCTATTGGCAGCTCATTGATGGCGCATATCTTGTCTACTTCCACCACTAGCTTCAACGTACCCAAGAAGGTCTGCGTTTCCTTGCGTTCCCAATGAAAGTCAACGCCAATGGTCACGTCATGAAGCGAAAAGGAAGCGTCCGTGGTCGAAGGCTGGAAGACAAGTTGACTATATTGCTTGCCATTCCACAATATGCCTCCTTCCGAGAAACATACCTTTTGCATGCCTTCCACAGCGTTGCCTTTGGCCAAATACGGCTTATTGAGCGAAAAACAAATCTCCTTGCCTCGCACGATACCTACAGACACCTCGGGTTGTTTGTTGGTCAACGATTCGATAAAGGCCGAACAAGGCTTTCGTTCCTTTCGTTCCTCTTGAGCCACCTTTTTCTTGATAGCCTGAATGTCATCTACAGAGGCGGCGCATTCCGCCAAGATTCCCTCAGCCTTGGCACTCGTAAGCTTACGGAAATCCTCCTCCCTTGGCACAATAATGAGTCCTGCCATGTCCAAGGCGCCAGGAGACACCAAACATTGTTCGTCTCCTTTTTCATAGTAGCAGTCTGGCCTGTGTTTGGCACGGGGTATTACCACTGTTACGTATTGCCCTTGCTGTTTCCAGCTCAAGATATTCATCATAGGCTCCTCTTCATGCTCCTTGACGGGCATGGCCTTATACAAGCGGCTGAAAAGCTTGGAATTCATCACCTCATTGGTGCTTTGTATCACAAAGGCACTGATGGCGAAGCCCGTGAGCAAAGAGATCTGATTACCCTCGTCTAATACATAAAGCGGTTCCAGCTCCCTGCTCAATCGTTGCCATGAGCTTTGTAAAGGCACCACCCCACCGCTGCCCGCTTGTAAATGCAAATGGTCGGGCGCGGAGGCTCCACATTTTGGGCCATTGTAAAACACCATTAATCCAGGATGCCTGTCCAACACCTGATTGATTAAGTGATAGCAATCCATAATGCGTTGGGGCCTATGCTGGCGGGCGGCTATCGTGAAATGAACGGGCAAAATAGGATAAGGATTCACCAACATCTGGAAATCCGCGCCCAATGGATTGGCAATCTGTTGGGCGGGGCGATTTCTTTCGCAAAGAAAACAAGGCCGCTCACTCAAGGTATTACTATCTATTTTTGCCCCCGTAGACACCATGCGGGCTGGATTGTATTGCACCAATATATCATCAGCCAACGACCTCACTTCTACATTACGCAAATCTCTGTAGCGTTGCCACGCCTCTGGCCATCGCTCTATCTGCAGGCTGAAAAAACGGCTAGCCGAACTATCTTCCACAATATCCGCCTTGCCTTGCGCCAGCTGTTGCCTTGCCATTATCTCCATGGTGCGCAGGCGATCCTTATACAAATTGTTGGCGTTAACCTTTTCCACACTAAGCGCAGCATCGCTATTGCCATTCCAACGGCGGCAGAGATATAATTCCTCATATATGCGGCCTATGCGATAACGACGGCAGAAAGCCAACCCCACGGCATAGTCTTCACCGTAACTGGTATTAGGAAAGCGGATTTGCCGCAACAACGGAGTGAAAAAAGCCCGTGGAGCTCCCAATCCATTGATACGCAAGGCATTGTTGCATCCGTTATCTTCCGTCCACTCTTTATGGTCTATCAGTCCTGGGGGAAGGGTGTTCAGGTCAAAGTCACACATCCGATAGCTACCTATCACCATAGCGGCTTTTTGCTCATGGAAAGCATCCACTATCCTTTGCAGCGTAAGAGGTGAGCTGTAAAGGTCATCGCTATCCAATTGCACGGCAAATCTTCCACAATACTCACTGGAGACGGCTTCATTCCAGCAACCGCCAATACCTAAATCGGTTCGCTGGGGAATAATGACAAACAGGCGTTGATACTTTTCCGCTTCCAACCTGGCCTGTATATTCCGCAGTATGTCTCCCGTGCGATCGGTGCTATGATTGTCTACTACGATAACGTTATACCTAAAACCGGTCTTTTGGGAGAGAGCGCTTTCCACCGCGTCTGCAATGGTTTTCTCCCTGTTGAACACGGGTATGACAACAGAAGCCTCATAGAGAAACTCCTGTTCACTAAAATCTGGCTGACGATAGTGTCGGGTATCTATCAGCGCGCCAATCTTCTCCAAATGACGAGTCGCCACTTGCTCCATCTCCAACTGCACGTCCCGATTGCGTGGATTCACGTAGTCGAATTGTTTTTCCCCACTCTTACGAGTGTCATGCTCAGCCTCGGTATAGAGATATTCATTGATATGGAAGAGCTTAGCCTCACGGCTCAAGAAGAGACGCAGGTCATATAGTCCGGCATATTGATAATCTCGAGTATCTGGATGAGAGATGAAATCGCGCACCAAAGAGGACTTCACGAGCCATAAGGCACCAAAATCAAAATCATCACGCACAGATCCCTCCTGGTAATCTATCACGGGATGGCATTGCCTAATTCCACTCACCATGGAGTAACGGTCACTATACACCATGCCCGCGTCAGTGTCCGCCGCTACCCTGAGAAATCTCTCCAACGCGAATTGGCCAAGACTGATGGAAGTAGCCTTTGTACAAAGCAATAGATAATCCGCGGTAGCGCTCTCCGCAAGACTACGTATGGCACTTGTGGAAGTCACTCTGTCTATAACCACGAAACTAGCGTTGCAAGGTGCTGGATATCGCGCGGCAAAGGCCTCGCTAACGAGCAAATACACACGGGAAATCGCCTTGTTCTCCTTGAACTCCGCCAGCATTTCCTTCATGGTATTGAAATCATCACACGGCAAAAACAGGTCTATCTTGTCTCTCATGATTGTCGGTTATACTTTATTTTCATGCAAAGGTAATAAAAAATACCGATTATCTCCCCTTTCACATATCTTATATCGGGAAAAAACCTTATCTTCGCGATAGAAAGTACCTAAACAACTTACATGAACATGAAAAAAACACTTTTAGCTCTATTCTGCCTGATGGCCACTGCCTCGCTTTGGGCGCAAGAGAAATTGTACCCAAACACTTTCCCCCTAGGAAAAGTGCAATTGCTGGACGGCCCTTTCAAGCACGCTTGCGACTTGAACGTCAAGACGTTGCTCGCCTATGACACAGACCGGTTACTGGCTCCTTTCCTGAAAGAGGCCGGACTGCCTTTGAAGGGTGAGCTATTCCCCAACTGGGAAGGTTTGGACGGACACGTAGGCGGACATTACCTTACGGCCTTGGCCATCCATTATGCCGCCACGGGCGACCAAAGGCTCAAAGAGCGCATGGACTACATGCTGAGCGAGTTGAAGCGATGCCAAGAGGCCAACGGAGATGGCTACGTGGGCGGAGTTCCCAACGGCAAAATGTGCTGGGACGAGATAAAGAAAGGCAACGTGGGTATTATCTGGAAGTACTGGGTGCCATGGTACAACATGCACAAAATATACGCCGGTCTCCGCGATGCCTGGTCTTACACGGGCAATGAGCAAGCACGACAGATGTTCCTGGAGCTTTGCGACTGGGGGCTAACCGTCATTGCGCCACTTAACAACCAGCAAATGGAGCAAATGCTGGAAAATGAGTTCGGAGGCATGGACGAAGTTTACGCAGATGCCTATCAAATGACCGGCGACCTGAAATACCTGGATGCCGCGAAACGCTTCTCCCACCATTGGCTACTGGATAGCATGGTGAAGGGGGTTGACAACCTGGACAACAAGCACGCCAACACCCAGGTGCCAAAGGTGGTAGGTTATCAACGCATAGCTGAGTTATGCGAACAGGCGGGACAACTTGAGGACGCGGCCACCTATAAAAAAGCGGCCGAGTTCTTCTGGCAGACCGTAGTATACAACCGCTCATTAGCACTAGGAGGCAACAGCCGCAGGGAGCACTTCGCGGCAGCGGCTGACTGCCGTAGCTATGTGGAAGACCGTGAGGGTCCAGAGTCATGCAACACCAACAACATGATGAAGCTGACCGAGGGACTCTTCCGCATGACACCCAACGCACAATACGCCGATTTCTATGAGCGGGCCATGCTCAATCACATACTATCCACTCAGCATCCCGTGCATGGTGGTTATGTTTATTTCACCCCAGCCCGCCCCGCACACTACCGTGTCTATTCCGCCCCCAACAGCGCCATGTGGTGCTGCGTTGGAACAGGCATGGAAAACCATGGCAAATATGGCGAGTTCATCTACACCCATCAGGGAGACAGCCTTTGGGTAAACCTCTTCGTGGCTTCCAAGTTGAATTGGGAGGAAAAAGGCATGACCATTACCCAGGAGACACAGTTCCCTTATGAGGAGGCCACCCGCCTGACTATCAATGTGAAGAAATCCCGCAAGGCCAAGCTCCTTATCCGCAAACCATCTTGGTGCAAAGACGGGGAAATGAAAGTTATCTGCAAAGGCGAAGACTACGCCGCCAAGGGAACGCAAGCCAACGGATATATCCTGATAGACCGTAAATGGAAAGATGGCGACGTAGTGGAAATCACCCTGCCCATGCACGTCAGGCTGGAGCAATTACCCAACGTGCCCGAATACGTAGCTATCATGCGTGGCCCCGTGCTCTTGAGTTGCAGGATGGGAACGGAAGGACTGGACGGATTGGTAGCCGATGACAGCCGATGGGGACATATCGCCCATGGCCCGTTGGTATCGCTCTTCGACACCCCAGCCCTCATAGGCCAGCGAGACCAACTGCAAGCCGCCCTTGAGAAAATGACTCCCGTGCCTGGCAAGCCTTTCCATTTCACCGTGGCCAACCTATTCTCCCTGAAAGGAGAAAAACTTCCCAGCATCGAACTAGAGCCTTTCTTCAGCCTGCACGACAGCCGCTACATGATGTATTGGCTCTCCATGGAACAACCCGCTTACGACAAGATGATGCAGGCACGCAAGGAGGCCGAGCTACGCAAGCTGGACCTTGACCGCCGTACCGTAGACATGGTAACACCTGGCGAACAACAACCAGAGGTGGATCATAAGGCAAAGTACAAGGGCTCCACTAAGGGCAACTTCCAAAACATGCCCTATCGTGACGCCAAGGACGGAGGCTTCTTCCAATACGAATTGGCCACACAGGGCCGCACGGACTTGACACTCGTGGTGGACTACTGGGGCAATGAGTCGGGGGCGAGAGCCTTCTCCATCCTCGTGGACGGCCAGCCCCTGGCCGAGGAGAGCCTGAGCGGTAAGTGGAACAAGGAAGCCTTGGTATCGCAAGAGTACCCCCTCTCCGCTGACCTGCTGAAGGACAAGGAATTCATCACGGTAAGATTCCAGTCCTCCCCAGGCAAGATAGCGGGCGGTGTCTATGCCGTCCGGCTGGTAATGCCAAAAGGCTCCGACGTGAAGAAATAAGCGGAAGCCCCTATGGAAAAGCGATCCTTTCCGCCTTCCATAGGGGCTTTTTATGAGAAAACCTATAGAAATATCATGACAAGTAAACTATAGCGCGCTTCAATGGCCGCAAGAAAAGGCGATTAACCATAGAAAGCGAGCTTGTCCGCGAAAGCGTGAACGATGAGATCCGCTTTTCCCCATGAAAGCAAAACAAGTTGTTTTGAAGGGCAAAACAACTTAATTTGATGAGCAAAACAAGTTAAATTGACGAGCGAAATAACTTGTTTTGCCTTGCGATTCAAGTTGTTTTCCCAAAAGCCCCAATGGGGCGGAAAAAACACTTATAAAGAACCGAAAGGTATATATAGTGATCTAGCGCTTGCGCCTCAAGGTAATGAGATTCACCTCAGGCCACGCGCCAAAACGAAAAGGGACTGTACCGCCTATACCTGGAGACACATGCAGCATCTTCCCGTTCTCCACGTAAGCCCCGCCCCATTCATTATAAGCCCAACGGGCAGGAGACCAACGTCCTATTCGCAACTGAGCCGCATGGGTATGGCCAGAAAGGGTAAGCTGGATGTCTGTCTTGCGAGTAACCTCACTCCTCCAATGGGTAGGATCGTGGCTAAGCAATATCTTAAAAATGCCTTCGGGCAATCCTTTCATGGCCAGGGGCAAGTCTCCCCGACTGGGAAAAGGTGGCTTGCCGATATTCTCCACGCCTATCAAAGCTATTTGGGCAGCATTCCGTTCTATGATATGATGAGAGTTGTTGAGCAACCGCCACCCCATACGAGCCTCCATCCGCTCCAGCACTCTTAGGTTGCGTTGAGCATGGGCAGCCGTGTGATCCTGCCCGTACTCGCAGTAGTCATGGTTGCCTAATATGGAGAAAACCCCGTCTGGGGCATACAATTTTCCCAGCACGGGAAGGTATGGCACCAACTCGCCAGCACTCACGTTTACCAAGTCACCCGTGAAAACGATAAGGTCAGGTCGCTGCTTGTTGATGGTGCTTACAATGCGGGAGACAAAATGGGAATGCGCTCCAAAGGTACCCAAATGCACATCGGAAAGCTGCATCACCTTATAGCCGTCAAACTCCTCAGGTAAGTCTGGCGATGCGCAAGTGGCACGCTTCACCACCAAGTGTCTCCAACCAAAGGCGAAACCATAGAGGAAGAGGGCAATGACCGCCAATGCGGGTATCAAGGCCACCCCGACCCCAGCCCAAGGAGCAATGGCGACAAAGATGAGCTTAGGCAAACTGGAAAGCAAAAGCAAGCTAAAGAAAGCTCGCAACATGGAATTATGATACCAGCCCAACATGGAAGCGAATAGCGAAAACGCCATTCCCAACGTGGGTAACCACCACAACCAAATGGCCCAAGTATCACGGACATAAACGTCCCAAATATAAAAATCGGGAAAAATGACCAGCAATGTGATCACGATAACGGGAAGTGCGTGGCGCATAGGCTAAAAAGGTATCAACTTCCAAAAGGGAAGGTTGGTGGGTGGTGATGGATTCGAACCACCGAAGGCATCGCCAGCAGATTTACAGTCTGCCCCATTTGGCCACTCTGGTAACCACCCATTGCCTGAAAGGCGGTGCAAAGGTACTGTTTATTTTTCACTCCCGCAAATCTTACGGTCATTTTTTCTTGGCAAAGGTTCATTTGGCAGGGTAAAACGCAATGCCTGGCCACGACAACCAGCCTCAGAAATGTCTTATTTTAGAAAAGGTTGACTCATAAATCAGAGCCAACAAAATGAAAAAAGAAGAAAGTTTTGTGCACGATCATTCTTGCATCCGTGCAGTAGAGATTTACCGTTTGTGTAAAGTTGAGGGGTTGGACAATTCCGCCTTAATGAAAAAATTCGGCATAAGCCGTACGACTTTGTATCGTATATTTTCTACCTTTGAGCGTGAAAACCCTCAAATAGCAGAACAGATGAAACGTCAAGGAAAAGATGTGACTCCGGAAGATTACAAGCGTCTTCAGAATGAACTGGCCCGTTTGAAGAAAGAGCTTGAACGGGAGCGCCTCCGCGCCGACTTCTATAAAGAGATGGTCGCATTCGGGGAGGAAGTATACGGCATACGGCTAAAAAAAGCTGGCACCAAGTAGCATGTAGGCTGCACGTCCGGGACAAGCGTCTTTACGGCATTGCCCCGATGTGCCGTCTGCTTGGTGTGAGCAAACAGGCCTACTACAAGCATGAGGATAAGCTTTTGCACCGCCTGGCGCTGGAATCTTTCGTTGTGGACTACGTCAGAGAGGTCCGCCGCAAGGATCCGGGCATAGGAGGGGGCAAGTTGTGGCAGATGTACAACCGCCGTTTCGGCACAGCCTGGCACGTGGGCTTCAACCGTTTTTATGCGATAATGGAACGCCACGGGCTTAAGCTCCGCCGCCGTAAGCGTCGTGCCGTGACGACCGATTCGCGCCACGGCCTTCCGGTCTATCCGAACCTGGTGAAAGCGCTGATACCCGATGCGCCCTGCCAGCTGATAGTGAGCGACATCACCTACATCGTATGCTGGACGGATCCGTTGACGGGGGAATACACGTTCTGCTACCTTTCGCTCATAACCGATTATTACACAAAGGAAATCGTGGGCTATAGCGTGGGCGAGACATTGGACTCCCGCTATCCCCTTGAAGCGCTGGAAATGGCCTTGCGGCACTATGGGGACAGGGACTTGAGCGGCCTGATCCACCATTCGGACCGGGGCGTACAATATGCCAGTTACGAGTACACGCGGCGTCTGAAGGAACGTCAGATCCGCATCAGCATGACCGAAAGCGGCAATCCGAAAGACAACGCGGTGGCCGAACGGGTGAACAACACGGTCAAGAATGAGCTGCTCGGCGGCATGACGTTCCTGAACATCACTCAGGTAAGGGAGGCGGTGAAGGAGGCGGTGGACTTCTATAACAACGAACGTCCCCACTGGAGCCTGGACGGCATGACGCCGGCCGAAGCCTCCCGGTGCAAGGGGGAGCTGAAGAAGAAGTGGACCAGTTTCCGGGAGAGGGCCATAAAAGGACAAAGCCGCCCACAGACCGGAAGCCTGCCGGCCTCCGGATGAAACTTACGTTTTTACCTTGTTATAGAGAGGAAGATGAAAATAAAAGCTTATCTTTGCCTCGAAAACGGAAAGGTAAACCCTTTTCATGAAAAAACGGCCACAGGGTTAACCCTGTGCATGAATAGTAACAATACGAGTCAACCCGTACTGCGAATAAGACTTAAAGTAGTCAACCATTTCTACAAGGCTACAGTACCATTCCCAGTACCAGCTATGTGGTACTGGAGTTTCAGCTAACTGGTACTGGAGTTTTACATAGGTGGTACTGCAGTACCAGCTAACTGGTACTGGCGATACTGTCAACTGGCTTGGGTGACTTGATAAGCATACAAGAAAGGCGCACCCCCTAGAGGATGCGCCCTTATCAAGATATCACTTTCAAAAGAAATCACTTCAACCAGCGTGGGTCACCTGCGCCATAGTAAACCATGTCCTCGTCTTGAGGAGTCAAGTTTCCATTGGCAGCGTCTACGAACTGCGGATCTGCCTCCGTGGCAACAGAAGCGTTGTCGTCCGCGTGCAGCTTGCCCCACAAGTTAGGACTGCTAAACCAGTAGTTGCCATCATAAGTCTCACGGCTTACCTTCATGCCGTCAGTCCTTGCCCATACACCGGCGTTGCCGGAGCATTGGTCGTTACCGATGGCGTAGAAGATGCTATTGGTCACTGTGAAGGTAGCGCTCTCGCCATCCGTGATGCGGAACAGGCCGCTGTTATTTGAGCCGGTATCCTCATTACAGAGGTTGTAGAACGTACAGTGGTCGAACGTGATGCTGCCTGTCAGCGTAGCCTGGCAACGAACGAAGGTACGGAAGCCATTCGCGAAGGTGGTGTTGGTCACCGCGAGGGAGCTGATTGTTCCGCCACGGAAGTCAAAGCCGTCACCTCCGGTCGGGCAAAGGTCATGGATATAGCAATTGGTGATGATGATGTCACCGAAGTTGCCGTCCTTGTTGTTGTAGATGAAGTTCTTGCCATAGCCCGTAATCTCGCAGCTGTTCAAGGTAATCGCGCTAAGCGTGCCGGCTGCGTCGGTAAGTTCTATGAAGTTGCCGCGCTGGTCTTGGGCCTCTGTAGCGGAACCATCCAGTTTCAAGTTGCTCAAGGTGAGGGAAGCCACGGAAGTGGCGATGCCAAACTTCACGCGGAGCGTGGAAACAGCTGCGGGATTTCCGGCGATGGTTATGCTCTTATCCAGATCCACGTCACCCAGCTCAAGATCCAAGGCATCCATCAAGAAGATACCACGTCCATCATCGGCGGCGATGGCGGCCATCAAGTCATCGGCGGTAGCGCCCTCGTGCAATACGGTCATGTTACCCGTGTCGATGGTGGTGGTGAACTCGCGTTGCCCACGGATGTCTCCGTTGTCACGATACATGGTGGCGGTATAGTCGGTCTCGGGAGAGAGGCCCTCTATGTAAGCGTAGCCATTGGCTATGTCTTCCTGCGTGATGGTGTAGTTCACGGTCTTGGCGCTCGTATCGGTGGTGGGCACCAACTCGATGGTGGCTGCCACCTCGCCGGCAGGCCAGCGCAGCGTGACATACGTGCCACCTACGTCCTCCGTGGCCACGGCCTCCAGTATTTGTTCGGTAGCGGTCTGGAAAGTACCGGTAGCCCAGTTAGACTCCTTCACCTGTCCCACGGCCTTCACGCGGAAAGAGTAAGTGGTGGCACCACTCAGGTCTTCCATCAACAGCGAACGGGTGGAGGTGGTGTAAGTGGCCACGGGGTCGCCCTGGAAAGTCAGGGCTCCACCGTCGTTAAACAGTTCCGCCACGTAGGTCACCGTGTCGGCCTCAGAGAGACAACCCCAGTTGACCGTCACGTCCACTTGGTCTACGCGGAACTCCAGGTTGGTAGGGGCAAACAGGCGATCATACTCCACGCTCGTCAACTCATCGTCCGGGTCAGAGCAGGAAGCGAGAGCGAACAGGGCGCAACCCATTCCCAACGCGTAACTGATTTTTTTCAGTATCTTGTTCATAATATGTTGTTCTTGTTATAGGTATAAATTAGTGATTCAGGTATCCGTCGTTGGTCAACTGGCCATTGCTGCCGTTGATGAAGACTTGCCAGATAGGCCAGAACATGTTGGCCTCGGGGTCATAGACGTAGAGGTTGTTGATGTAGTTGTTCACGGAGTTGTTGTGGTCTGTGACTGCCTGCTCCGTGTCGCTGCTCTCGTCTTCATCCTCGCCGCCTTCATCCAGCGTGCGATAAGCGAACCACGTTGAGCTCTCGGTGAAGTTCTCCTTGCCATACTCGTCCACGGCAGTGCCGTCGGGCAGGCCATAAGAGCTGGCGGGATCCAGTCCGTAGATGGTATATCCATCGGAGTCATCGCTTGCCGCTCCCAGTCCTATCTCGTAGTAGAGCTTGCGGGAATACTGGCTGTAGTCATAGGTGCCATAGTCGGTGGTGATGGATTGGCGGTCGGCCAGGGCGGACATCTTGGCGCTGGTCTCGTCGAGCTTGGTCTTCAGCAATCCCCAGCGGATGAGGTCGGTCTTGCGCAACTGCTCACCGGCGAACTCCAGCTTGCGCTGCTCCACGATGGTGCGGAAGAAGCTGTCGTGGTTGGTGGCCGCTGCCAATATCTCGTTCACCTTGGTAGCGGGCAACGAACGGCTCAGCACAGGCTCCAGGTAAGTCTTGGCTCCGTTGAGGTCTCCCAGTTCGTTGGCTGCCTCGGCTGCCATCAGGTAAATATCGGAATAGCGCATGATCACCCAGTTGATGCCATCGTCGTTGGTGGAGGTAACCTTGCGGGTCATCCACTCCATGCGATATTTTCCGAAAGACCAACCGCCGCCGCCACCGCCGGATATCAGCTTGTAAGCCTCGTTGTAAGCGGCCGCACCACCAGAGGCGGGCACCTCCACGCAAGTACCGTCAATGCGCCATACATAGGGTACGCAGGTCACATTGCGGCGAGTGTCCTCGGGATCATAGTCATACCACAAGGTCTGTGAGGGAGCTCCGCGTCCACCGGCCATCAACTGCGTCCACTGGTCATAAGCTTGGGAAGCGGGATTCTTGCTGTCGGTAGTGTGGCGGGTTCCCCAGCTATAGGAGACACGGCCACGACCAGCGGCGAAAGGCATCTCGTAGACAGACTCGCCGCCAGCGGCCAGCTGCTCCTCGTTCACGCTCTTCCAGAAGGTCTTGAAGTCAGTGGCCAGCGTATTGGCCTGTTGCGCGATGACTTGTGAGCACTCATCATAGGCTATCTGGTACATCTCCTTGCGGGCGGCCTCGTCTTGCAGGTTGTAGCGCACGCCCTCATTGGGATAGTAAGACTTGCCGGCCAGGAACAAGGCGATGCGGGCGCGCAATCCCTTGGTGAAGGTCTTGCTCACGCGCTCCACGCTCTGGGTATAGCTGTTCTCGTTGGGCCAGCCCACGTAGTCCTTGGCCACGCCCAGGTCGTCCACCAGTTTCTGCAGGATGACGACACGGTCAGTGCGGGGCAAATAGACATTGTCGCTGGTGTTGGGCTCGAAGCGATAAGGCACGTCGCCCCACGTCTTCACCAAGTCAAAATAGATATAGGCGCGCAGGGTGAGCAGCTCGCCATAGAGCTGGCGCATGTTGGCGTTGGTGAGGTCGGAATTCTCCTCCATGGACTCCACGGCCTTGTTGATGCGCTCGATGGCCTCATACATGTAGTTCCACATGTTGTTGGTGGTGTTCATGTAGGAGTTGTCGGGCTGTGCGGCATATACGGAGAGGGAAGCGTCACGGTCGTTGGCGGGATTGTCGAAGTCGCCATAGGCGCGCCACACCTCCGCGTCGGTGTTCATGCCATAGTAGGTGATATAGCGGCCACGGTAAGAGTTCTGCTGTCCGAAGGATTGGTGGACAGCCATCACGGCCGCGTCCGCCAAGGCCTCCGTGTTGAACACGACTTCCGCGTCCATCGAGGAGATCGAGTCCGCCTCCAGGTCGCAAGAGGTCAGCATCGTGCTGCCTCCCGCGAGCAAGCAAAGTATGTAGGTTGTTAGCTTTTTCATGTGAAAGTATTGTTTAGGAGATTAGAAATTCAGGTTGACACCGATGACGAACTGGCGGCTCTTGGGATAAGCGGAGTAATCCACGCCAGGAGTCAAGTTGGTGCGGCGCATGGTGGACACCTCGGGATCGAAACCTGAGTAGTCGGTGATGCAGAACAGGTTATAGCCCGTCACATAGAAGCGCACGTTGCTGAGGTGAATCTTGTTCAGCACGGACTTCGGCAGGGTGTAACCCAGCGTCAAGGTGTTCAGGCGCAGGAAGGAAGCGTCCTCCACGTAGTAGTCTGTCAAGACGTAACGCTCGGTGTAGGGAGAGCACATCGTGGTGTTGGCATTGAGGGCTGCCAGCTCATCGGCGTGGTTCCAGTCCAGGAAGTTGCCATTCGCGTCGATGTTGCTCCAGCGGTTTCCATAGGCCATGTCGTTGAGCAAGTTGCGGTAGCTGTAACGACTGGTGGTGGTCCACTCGATGGCGTTGGCGTTGTAGACATCGTTTCCGATGCTGAAGTTGAAATTCGCACTCAAGTCAAATCCATAGGCGCGGACATTGATGTTGAAACCGCCCGTTGCCACGGGATTGGTATCGCCGATGATTTGGCGGTCGGCGGTGGTGATGACACCAGTCTTCTCAGCCTTGGTCTCCTTGATTTTCATCATGCCCGGCACTACATAGTCCACATTCAATATACTGGAGTTGTCGACCACGCCTTCTCTCAATACCCAGTGACCGGCGGCCTGCGAAGCGGCGATATCAAAGTCGGACACCTCGTAACGGCCATCGCTCACGTAGCCGAATATCTGGCCGATAGGCTCGCCCACCTTGATGATGAAGTCTTGGTCTATCTCGGTGGAAGCCCACTGCGTGTTGATGTTGTCGATGGATTGCAAGTCGCCTAGGCTCTTCACCTTGTTCTTGTTGAAGCCGATGTTCGCTCCCACGCTGATGCCCCAATTCTTCTTGTTCACGATGTCGTAATTCAAGGTAAGCTCGATACCCTTGTTCTCGGTCTCGCCCATGTTGCGATACTGGTAGTTGTAGCCCGTTCCGGCCACGGGGTACTCGATGAGCAAATCCTTGGTGTTGTTCCAGTAGAGGTCGATGGTACCGTTCAATCGGCTGTGGAAGAGGCTGAAGTCCAGACCCAGGTTGCGGGTGTAAGTGGTTTCCCATTTCAGGTCGGGATTGGCCATGTAGGTGGAGGGGGCCAAGATGTTGTTGTAGCCGTTTATCCACTGAGTGGTGGTGGCTTCATAGAGCTGGGTGATCATGCCCGAGGGGATGTTGTTGTTTCCGGCGGTACCATAGCTCAAACGGAGCTTCAAGTCATCCAGCCATCCACGGGTGCCTTGCATGAACTTCTCTGATGAGATACGCCAAGCCACGGCCACGGAGGGGAAGAAGCCCCAGCGGTTGTCCTCGGAGAACTTGGAGCTGCCATCGGCACGGAACGTGGCGGAAAGCAGGTACTTGCTGTCGTAGTCGTAGTTCACGCGGCCAAACCAAGAGAGCAGGATGTCATTGGGATCATAGAAATTCTCAATCTCCAGGAAGGTGACTCCAGGCATGTTGGTGAGCCTCCAAGCGTCCGCGGCGGTAGTGCCCAAGGGGAAGCCGGCCACGGTGTTGGTCAACTTCTCGTTCTTTTGCAGGATGTACTCATGACCCGCCAAGATGTTGAGGTGGTGGAGACTCTCCTTGCCGAATATCTTCTGGAAGTCATAGCTCAGCGTGTTGGTGCTGCGTATCTTGGTGCGCCACTGGCGAGTCAAGGTCACGGCAGGCTGTCCCTGGATGTCCGCGGGCACGTTGTTGCGCACGTAGTAAGCGGACTCGCCATAGAAGCGGTCGCGGTCATACTTATAGGTATCATAGCCTATCTCCGCACGGAACTTCAAGTCATCGATGATTTCCCAAGTCAAGGCACCGGCCAAGTTCAACTGGTTGCGGCGACGCTTCTCGTCATTGTCGCGCAGTGCCGTCAACGGGTTGTAGAAAGAGGAGTTGGTGGTGTCGTCATCACCCGCGTCGGTCACGCCATCCACGGGGAACGGGGTGTACTGTATGGCGTAGCGCAAACGTTTGTCGGTATTCAGCGCACTGCTGGTCTCGTTGGCTCCCGCTCCGTTGATGTCGGTCTTTGACCAACGGGCCTGCATGTTGAAGGAGAGACGCTTGCTGAGCTTTCCGTTCAACTTCAAGCTCAAGTTGTCACGGCTGTAGTTGGACATCTCCATGATGGCCTTGTCGTCTACGTGGGCATAGTTGAAAGAATATCTCAACTTGTCGCTGCCGCCACTGATGGAGAGATTGTGGTTGAACGTGGTGCCCGTGCGGCCGAAAGTGAGGTCTTGCCAGTCGTTGGTGGCCACATTGTCGTAGAGGTCTATATCGCTATAGCTGCCGAAGTGGGCGATGTAGTCGTTGGCGTTGCCATTGCGCAGCCAGCTCAGCTCATATTGCCACAGGGCGTAGTCCTTCGCGCTGAGCACGTCCATGGTGTTGGCCACTTGCTTCCAGCTGTAATAAGCGTTGTAATTGATGCTCACCTTTCCCTCCTTGCCGCTCTTGGTGGTGACCAGGATAACGCCGTTGGCACCGCGAGAACCATAGATGGCCGTGGAGGAAGCGTCCTTCAACACGGTGATGTCCTCAATCTCGGAAGCGGCGATGTCGTTGATGGACTCCACGGGGAAGCCGTCCACGATGTACAAGGGGTCATTGCTCTGGGTGATGGAGCCACCTCCACGCACGCGCACGGTCAGTTCCGCGTCGGGAGAGCCCTCGGTGGTGGTTATCTGCACGCCGGCCATCTTACCCGTCAATGCCTCTGCCACGTTGGTCACGGGCACGGCCTCCAGCACATCGCTGCCCACGGTGGCCACGGAACCAGTCAAATCTTTCTTTCTGACGGAACCGTAACCGATGACCACCACGTCGTTCAGGCTCGTGGCCTCATCTTCCATGGTGATATTCACGGTACTCTTACCGGAAACGTTCACCGTTTGCGTCTTCATGCCGATGTAGGACACCGACAATTGGTTTTGGTTACCTTTCAGGGTAATGGAGAAATTACCATCCAAGTCTGTCACCGAACCATTTCCTGTCACGCCGACTTCCATGATGGTGGCACCAATGATGGGCTCTCCCGTTGGGTCTACGACGGTACCTTTCACCGTCTGAGCACTTACGTTCGCCGCCAAGCATAGCATGAACGCAATAAGTGCTAATCGTACTTTTTCAAAATAGTTAGACATACATTTATTTTATTAGATTAGTAATATCGCTTAGGTTAGTCTGTTCAGTATGTGCAAAAATAGGCAATAATTTTGAAACGTAAAAAGAAAACCACTGTTTTTTTTCGATTTTAACACAAAAAAGAGCGAAATACCAGGTAAGCCCCCATGCTCTACGTCGCCTGCTTCATAACTGCCAATAAAGTCAATTAATCACGTTCGGCAATAAGTGTAAAATCGCCACATTCGCCGCGAATCATTCGCCCATAGGAAAACAAGTTATTTTGCTCCGCGATTTAACTTGTTTTGCCTCACAAAATAAGTTATTTTGACGGGCAAAATAACTTATTTTGAAATCCAGTTACCATCAAGGCGAAACCATGCGCCCTTCATGCACTCTCGCACACACAATATATATATAATCATATATAATATCGTGAGTTCGGCGAAAGCACATGACAAAAGGGCGCGGAAGCCAGCAAGTGGTTTCCGCGCCCCTTTTCGTTATTGTCAATTATGGGATAAGCCCTACTCCGTAGCAGCCTTCGCCTTGGCGGCTGTCTTGCGGACAGGCTTCTTGACGGCAGCCTTCTTGCCCGCTTCCTTCTCGATTTTCTCTATCTTGGCCTGCAAACGGCTAATCTCCTTATCCTTCATCTCTATCTCGTCACCTTGATTCTTGATGGTAGTCAAGAGACTCTCCAGCTGCTCATTGTCTATCTCCTCAGGATAGAGATTGCGCACGCGGGTGATGAAGTCGCCCAAGATATTCATGTAGTTGGTAAAGGCATCGAAAGGATTGCTATAGATGCCGCGATCAAGACCCACGCTGCTAGGCTTCGTAGTCATGAAGCGGAAGTTGTTGCTCGCTTGCAGGTAGTCCCAGTCTTGGCTGATGCGAGGGTCATTGGCTATGCGCACGCGGTCGGCCACGCTGTAGAGTTTGTTGAAAGCCTCTCGTTGCATGGGGTTACCCAGCCATGCGCTGACATCACGCTCCTCGTCCACCCAGCTCAGGGTATCTGGCACGCTCAACGTATCTATTGCCTGCATGGTATCGCACAATTCGGTTGGCGTTGCGAAACCTATACCTTTCTCCTTGGCGCAAATGGGCAAGGCCTTGATAAACTCCAGGATGTTGCTGGACAGCGGTTGGGCTATACCTAGCGCGGATAACTCCATGAAGATATTGATGACCTGCTCTTCCTGCGGGAAGGAAGCGATGCGGTTGATATAGTTGTCGGCAAAGAGAGGATAACCATCCCATGAGCTATCGTTGAAGCGCAGGGAGATATCGTCACTCAGCACGACATCACGCAACAAAAGCTTCAGGTTGGGAGCCAACGCGCTGCTATAGATGTAGTGAGGGGACTTCCAGCCCAAGACATGCTTAGCGCCTTCGGTCAGCATACCCTTAAAGCCCATCTGGGCGGCTTGCAGGCCGATATCGTCGCTATAGATGAGAGAAGAGTTGCGAAGCACGGAAGGCTTCTGGCCGAAGTACTCCACCATTTTCTCGCACTGCTTCTTCACGTCATACTCAAAGCATGCCTCGTTGGCCAGCGAGGAGAGGCCGTGGGAATATGGCTCGGCCAAGAACTCCACGCAACCCGTCTCGTTCATCTGCTGCAACTTCTCTATGACCTGGGGAGCATGGTTCTCCAACTGCTCTATGCCCACGCCCGACAGCGAGAATGCCACCTTGAAGTAATCGCCATGCTCCTTAATCATGTCGTGAAGCGTATTGAGGGCAGGCATGTAAGAACGCTCTACGATGTCGCCAATGGAACGTTCGTTCTCGTAGAGATCATAGTAATAATGGTCGGTACCGATATCAAAGAAACGATACCGCTTGAGATGTATGATTTGATGTATCTCAAAATAAAGGCAAATCTTTTTCATGATGTTTAGCTATTTATATGTATGATATTCTATTTGATTATCTCCAGCCCAGGGTACGCTCATAGAGTTCACGTATCCAAAGCCCCACTTTCTCCCACGTAATGCGGTCTACCTCGGCCTTGCCCTCACGCTGCAGATAGTCGAAGAGACTTTCGTTGTGGCAAATGCTATAGATGGCGTCTGCCAAAGCGTGAATGTCCCAGTAGTCCACCTTGATGCAATTGGTCAAAATCTCGGCGCAACCACTCTGCTTGGAGATGATGGTGGGCGTTCCGCACTGCATGGCCTCCAGGGGAGAGATACCGAAAGGCTCACTCACGGAAGGCATCACGTAGACATCAGAGTCTTTCAGGCATTCATACACCTGCTTGCCGCGCATGAAACCAGGGAAGTGGAAGCGGTCCGCGATACCTCTTTCCGCCGCCAGGTATATCATCTGGTCCATCATGTCACCAGAGCCCGCCATGCAGAAACGCACGTGGCGACTGCGATGCAACACCATGTTTGCCGCCTCCACGAAATACTCGGGACCCTTTTGCATGGTGATACGCCCCAGGAAAGTAACCACCTTCTCCTTGCCACGATGGTCGGGACGGGGAATGGCCTGCAATTCTTCCTTGAGCGGATATACGGCGTTATGCACCGTAAACACCTTGCGGGGATCTTGGTGATACTGGTTGATAACCGTCTGGCGAGTCAACTCGGATACGCACATAATACAATCCGCGTGATCCATACCATCTTTCTCAATGGAATAGACTGTTGGATTCACCTTGCCGCGACTGCGGTCGAAGTCAGTGGCATGCACGTGGATACACAAAGGTTTGCCGCTCACCTGCTTGGCATGGATTCCCGCCGGGAACGTCAACCAGTCATGAGCGTGGATGATATCGAACTCCAAGGTGCGCGCCACCACTCCCGCGATAACGGAGTAGTTGTTGATCTCGTCATGCAAGTTGCCTGGATAACCTCCCGCGAACTCCATGCATCCCAAATCATTGACGTGCATATAGTTGAAATCCGCATAGATATGGTCGCGCAGGCGATAATACATATCAGGATCCATGATATTGCCCACCCTGCTCTTCACATAGTCATAGTTGACATCACGCCAAGCGATAGGCACGCAATTCATGGCGATGATGTTAGCGGCAGAGCGGTCTTCGTCTCCAAAGGGTTTGGGTAAGCAGAGCGTGATATCCATGTCGCCCTGGGCATGGAGTCCCTCCGTGATACCATAGTTAGCCGTGGCGAGTCCACCAAATACGTGAGGAGGATACTCCCATCCAAACATTAATACTTTCATAGCCAGTCCTCCTCCTATTTGTATTGATATTTCTCTAACATCTCCAGCGCACGCAATATCTCCGCCACGTTCATGGCAAAGGATATGGCTCCACGCCCCTGGAAGGGCGGATTGCCGTCATAGAGTTCACTGATGGTGCCCAAGCAGTTGGACAACATCTCGTCTTCATATCCCACCATCTGGCGCTCCAGGAAGCTGAGACGGGTACGCTTATAAAGCTTCAAGCTGGCCTCCACGTAGAAACCGCCCAGCCAAGGCCACGCCGTACCTTGATGGTAAGCGTAGTCGCGTTGCACTTGTGGACCCACATAGATAGGATTGTAACCTCCGCTCTTCGGGGAAAGAGAGCGCAAACCCTTAGGGGTCAGCAACTCGCGGGTACACATATCGAGAATATTCTTCTTTTGCTCTTGTGTCAAAGGAGAGTAATCGAAGGCAACAGGGAAAATCATGTTGGGCCTCACGCTCCAATCCACATAGCCATTGTCCACGTAGTCGTAAAGGTATCCATACTCATTGAGGAAAGTGGAGATAAAAGACTTCTGGGCCAGCTCGGCACGCGCCTTGAGCTCTTCAGCCTTGTCATGCGCTCCGCCAGCCTCGGCCATCATGCCGCAGAAGCAAAGCGCGTTATACCACAGTGCGTTAAACTCCACGATATAACCCGTACGGGGAACCACGGGACGACCATTGGCCATAGAGTTCATCCACGTGCAAGGCTTCTCACGGCCTTCCGCGTAGACCAACCCGTTCTCTTTCAGCCTCAAATTGGGATGCTTGTTGGCGATGATGAAGTCCATCAAGTCTATCAGCAACTTGAAATATCTCTGCAGACAAGCTTCGTTGCCCGCTTCCTTGGCATACTGCTGCAAAGTCCAGATACACCACAAGGGGACATCAGGCTGTTCTATCTCCGCCATATACGTGGCCTGGGGCTTTCCCTCCATGAACAGGCGCAAAGCCCTCTCCGCAGTGCTCATCACCAGATGGAAGTAGTCGTCCTCCTCGATGGAAAGCGTAAGGCCAGGCAAGGCGATAAACGTATCGCGCGCACGGCACTTAAACCATGGATAACCAGCCAGGATATAACGGTCATCATTCTTCTCGCGACGATGGAACTGATGGGCCGCGTTCACCAAGCAATGGAAGAAATTGTCCCGGGGATTGCGTTGTGCCACCTCGTCATCGAAAAGAGCTTTCAGCTGCCTTGTCTTTATCTCGGAGGTGGAAGCGGCGAACACGATGCTCTCGCCCTTTTTGATAGGCATCTCAAAGTAACCTGGCACATAGAGATCCTCGTTGCAGGCATAGCCTCGTTCCTGCTCCTTGGGGTACTCCACGCCACGATACCAATCGGGCTGGAAGACGAACTCATTCTTGCGCGAGAACTGCATATAAAGCTCTGGGTAGCCTGCGTACATGCGTGTCTTTATGCCATTATCCACGGTCTGATACTCCTTGCTGGCCACGCCATTCTCAAAAGTGAACTGCCTTACGCTACGGAAAGCCAGGAACGGCCGGAAGCGAAGCGTGGTGGCCGAGTGAGCATCCACCAACGTGTAACGTATCAAGATGCGATCCTCATAATGCTGGAAGACCACCTCTTTCTTGAGGATGACACCACCCACACGATAGAGGGTAGTGGGCACTTTGTCACAATCAAACTCACGGATGTACTTGTGGCCCTTTGGGCTGTAGTTGTTGCCCTGATACTTATGCAAGCCAAGGTTGAACTCTGCACCATGCTGTATCACCGTCACGTCGAGGGAGCTCAACAGGACGTGGTTCTCGTCATCCAATTCGGGAACGGGAACTACGAGCAGGCCATGGTACTTACGCGTATTGCAATCCACGATAGTGGAACACGAATAAGCCCCTGAGCGATTGGTGCGAAGCAATTCCTTGGGCAAGGATTCTTGCAAGTTGGTCATCAGAGCCTTTTCAAATCGTAAATAACTCATAGTTGTATATTAAGGTTATAATATTCCATCACGGGCAAGACGCACACACGAGAAATTCGCGCGCCCAAAAGAATGGGTATCTTGCCAAGGTGCTTTCAAAGTTACTGATTAATTGGAAAACCGCAAAATATTCTTGCTTTTTTTTCAAGAAAAACAACAAAAAGCGCATTGGCGCACATAAAAAACACACACATTTACGATAATTTAACGGAAAATTCGCTATCTTCGCGCAAGAAAGCAAGAATTCAAATGGCAATGAACCCAGCCTCCAAAAATCGCATAGACAAGGAGATGGCCATTAGGGAATTTACTCAGCTGTGGGATCCCATAGGCCAAGACGACATCACGCTGCTGCGCCAGCATATCGAGTTAATACGCCTCAAGGACAAGCAAGTTATTTTCGAGGAAACAGAAACGCCCACCAGGGTAATGTGCCTGATGAGCGGCAAGATAAAAGTATTCAAGGAAGGCCCCCTGGGCAAGCGGCAAATCATACGGATCATGAAGCCGATGGACTTCTTTGGCTTTAGGGCTCCCTTCGCGGGGGAAGACCACCGCACGGGAACCATGACCCTGGAGAGCTGTGTCATCGCCACCATTCCAGTTGAAGTCATGAAAGACATCATGTGTCGCAACTTCTCCGTCTCCAAATTCTTTATCCAGGAACTAAGCTATCATTTGGGGCAAGTGGAAGAGCGCGTCATTTCCCTTATCCAGAAGCACTTGCGCGGAAGGCTCGCCGACACCCTGCTCTTTATCAAGGACAACTACGGCATGGACGAAGACAACGTCTTGGAAGTATCACTCAGCAGGGAAGACATGGCCTCCCTGGCCAACATGACCACCAGCAATGCCATCCGCACGCTCTCCACCTTCGCCAATGAGGGTTTGATAAGCACTAATGGAAGGCACATCAAATTACTCAACATAGAGGAGTTGCGCCATATATCCCAACAAGGATAACCCTTTTTCCTCGCGCGCGAATATATTAATAATGTATAGGGAAGAAAATTCTTCCCCTTTTCGCTTGGAAGCAAAACGACTGACGGATGAGCAACAAGTCAATGCAATCCGTCCACAGTTTGCGGAGTGATTCGTCAAAGCTCCCCAATGGTACGGGTGACATTGCCTGTTCCTAAAACTCCGTATTTCACATTCACTTATTTTGAGGGTTAAAATTCTTGTCGTATGTAAGAAGATACTCGGCCAGTTCCGGGTCATTGAAGTCCGCCGCAAGTGCTTTTCCAGTATCCATATTGCGGATAAGTTCCTTGTCCGTCTCGCTCAAACTGAAGTCATCGATAGCAAGATTGCTGGCCATGCGTTCCGTACGTGTTGATTGGGGAAGTACAATAATGCCCTCGTCTGTCAGGAATTTCAGACACACTTGCGCATTGTCCTTACCATATTTCTCCCCAATGGCTTTCAATGTCTCATTCGTAAAAAGTCCGTTCATGCCACGGGCCAACGGGCTCCAAGCCATGATATGCGTTCCGTATTTTTCTGCCAGGTGACGCATTTTTACCTGTTGCGAGAACACGTGTGTTTCCAGTTGTACCACAGCCGGCTTAATATCCATGTTCTCTGCCAAGTCCACGAATCTGGAATCATAGAAATTGCTCAATCCTATGGCACGCACTTTTCCTGCCTCGTATGCTTTCTCCATAGCCCGGTAGGTTCCGTAATAATCCCCAAAAGGCTGATGGATGAGCAACAGGTCAATATAGTCCGTCCGCAGTTTGCGGAGCGATTCGTCAATGCTGATGGCAGCCTTTTCATCTCCGGCATTGGATATCCACACTTTCGTGGTGATGAATATTTCCGAACGTGGGATGCCAGAGTTGGAAATGGCCGCACCTACGCCTTCTTCATTATAATAGGCTTGCGCCGTATCAATCAAACGGTAACCTGCTTTTAAGGCTTCCGAAACATAGTACTCACATTTTTCAGGGGTGATTTGCCAAACACCATATCCCAGTATTGGCATCTCAATTCCGTTGTTCAATATTACAGTTTTCATTGAGAAATAATTTTGTTTATATATTTCAATCATGTATTTTATGTAGCCCGATACCTTTCACCGTTGCCAAATCCATGTCATCATAAATCGGGCTTTTCCCTGTTTCAAGACTGGCGATGGCATCCATTTCATTTGCGGTAAGCGTGAAGTCAAGGATGTTGAAGTTCTCAATCATCCGTTCCTTATGCACTGTCTTGGGAATGACCACTACATTGCGCTGGTTCAGCCAACGGAGAATGACTTGCCCCACCGTCCGTCCATGCTTCTCAGCGATAGCTTTCAACACTGGATTGTTCCAAATATCATTCTGCCCCTCGGCAAAAGGAGCCCATGCCTCATGCTGGATGCCCTCTTTCCGCAAGAACGCATTGGCGGCTTGCTGCTGGAAGAACGGATGCGTCTCCAACTGGTTCACGGCAGGCTTCACCTCATTGTGCAGAAAGAGATCTTGCAGACGTTCATTGGAGAAACTTGTCACGCCAATGGCACGGATAAGCCCTTCTTTGTAAAGCCGCTCGCAGGCTCTCCACGCCGCATAATAGTTGCCGTAAGGTTTGTGCAGCAGGTAAAGGTCGATATAATCAAGTCCAAGCAACTTCAATGACTTGTCAAAGGCACGGAGCGCATCCTCATACTCATAATCCTGCACCCATAATTTGGTGGTGATGAAAAATTCCTCGCGCTTGATGCCGCTCTGCCGGATGGCATTGCCTACTTGTCCCTCATTGAAATAAGAAGCTGCCGTGTCGAACATCCGATACCCCACTTCGATGGCATCGCTTACGACACGTTCCGTTTCATTCTCGGGAATTTGGTAAACGCCAAAACCGATAGCTGGCATCATTACGCCATTGTTCAATCTTACATCTTTCATGATACTTATATGATTTTAGTTCCTGGCGCAAAATTACGGAGTTCTTGCTGATCCACTATTACATAATTTGGGGTAATGTTTTCACTATTCGTGGTTTTTCGCTATATTTGCCAGCAAATAGCCTCTGTAATGAGTGACACAAGATTTGACGGAATTGTTTTTGCCGACAGCTGGCAGGAACTGAACACCTCGCTATACGCGGGAAGGATCATCCACATCCTCTGCGAGGAAGGCAACATGGGATTCACTTTCCAGGAGACGCATTATAACATTTCCGCCAGGGATTATGTCATCCTGCCCAACGCGACACTAGCCTCGGACTTCTCCGCGTCTGAAGACTTTCAAGGCATCTTGATGAATCTTTCAGAGACCTACGTCACCTCAATCGCTATCCGCAGCAACTATGGCATCATAGGGCATCTGTCGCTCTTGCGGAATCCTGTCATGAAACTTTCCGAACGAGACTTCCGGATATGTGAGACCACCTTAAGATACCTTCGGATGCGCATGGAAGACGAGAAGCATCTTTTCCGTGAGGAATTGCTAGGCAGCTTGCTGACCGCGCATATCCTCGACCTATACGACATACACGCACGCAACCACAAGGACACGCAAGTATCGGAACGCATTACCGCCCTGCTACGGAGTTTCATCGAGTTGCTGTACAATGGGGAATATATGCGAAACCGAAGTCTCAGTCATTATGCCTCTCGCCTTTGTGTCACGCCCCATTACCTGTCGGAAATATGCAAGAAAATAAGCGGGAAAACCGCCTCTTACTGGATTGACCGCTTCACCATGCAGGAAATCACCCGCTTGCTCCGCCAAAAGGAACTCTCCTTGACGGAAATCGCGGAACGGATGAATTTCTCTTCCATGTCTTACTTCAGTCGGTATGTGCAAAAACGAATCCACCTGTCGCCATCGGAATACCGGCAAGACTGCCAACGGGAGAAAAAGGGGATATAAGCCTCTTTTCACCGAGATAGTATCTCAACCCGCCCCGAGACAGTATCGCAGATAGCGAGGGCTTTCATGGGATGGCAAGCAGGGGACAAGCAATGGAACTAAATGAAAAAATGAATTATATTTCGTGAGGCTGCGGACAGCAGAGACACAGGCAGCCCGAAAAAACAACGAGCCTGAGACCTTTTGAGGTCTCAGGCTCGAAGAAGGGTGGATGGTGGGACTCGAACCCACGACATTCAGAACCACAATCTGACGCTCTAACCAACTGAACTACACCCACCGTGTAAATCCGCTATTGTTGTTTAGCGGGTGCAAAGGTACGGAATTTATTTGAACCAGCCAAATAAATCCCCTACTTTTTTCTCACAAATTAATTCTTGGGAGCTGGAGCGGCAGCATTACCTGCCGCGGGAGCGGCCTGCTTGGTGGCAGCGTCCGTATTGGCACCAGGCATGGCAGGCGTAGCTGTTTGTTCTGTGGTAGCGGAACCAGCCACGCTTTCCTCTCCAGCGGCTTTGGGTGAGGTATATGCACAGAGCACGCTAATAATCACCATGGCAATGGCAAGACCCCACGTCGCTTTCTCCACCACGTCCGTGGTCTTCTTCACGCCCATTATCTGGTTGGAAGAGGAGAAATTAGAGGAGAGTCCACCTCCCTTTGATTCCTGGATAAGCACGATGAATATCATGAGCAGTGCCACCAGGCAAATCAGTACTACTAGTAATGTGTAAACCATTTGTCTTTAATGCTTATTATTCTTATTGTTCAATATCAGTTTTTCCAAAAATCTCATTTGGTCTGCAAAGTAAACACTTTTTTTTGGATTATTCAAATTTAATCGGCTAATTATTTCCAAAGCCTTCTCATATTTACCTTGCTTAATGTAAATGCGGGCCAATGTCTCGGTGAAATAGGCGTTATTGGGCGTTTCTTCTTCCTCGTCCATCGAAGGCTCTATTTCGGGCATGAACTCCAGGGGGCTATCCGTGCCTTCCATGGTATTAAGATTGAATTTTCCGTCCTTGATAAAGTCGTCTATGAGGTTTTGCCCCTTCATTTTGGGAGCAGGTTCGCTCTCCTCGTCCCCGCTCTCCGTTTCCAGCAGATAGGCCACATAGTCCACGGCAGCATCAGCGGGCGTAGGCTTCCGTTTGGGTTTAGCTTCTTGCGCTTCTGCGGGAATCGTGTCCAAGAAACTGTCTATAAGCGCCACGGTACGGCTGTTGCCATCCTCTCCCTCTGCCTGCTCCTTAGGCTTGGCTACCCGTTTCATCTGATAATGCGCCGCCTCTATCATCTGGAAAATCACGCGGCGGTCGGTGATATAGATAGCTGCCCTGCGCAATTCCTCGTCAAAAGAGGCATCGTGCAAGAGATAGAGGTTTTGCAACATCAGGAGCCTGGCGGTCTGGTAATAGGGATAGAGCGCCAAAAGTGCCCGGAGGTCATAAAGGGTCTCCTTGTTGAGCAGTTCGGGATGTTGTATCAAGCGCGTCAGTTCCATGATGGGTTGCTTTAAGAGAATTTACCAGTTGGCCACGGTGGCGTTGAATATCTGGTCCACCAAGTCGTCTATCATTTGCGAAACGAGTTCTTCCTGCACGGAATTCAGGCTTTGAGTGGTCTCATAGCTGGCCGTGGCTGTGAATTGCTGCTCGAAATCCTCGTTGTGATTCACGTTGTTGGTGAATCGCACGTTGACGGTCAGGCTCAGCTCTGTCATGGCAGAGTAGCCTTCGCTGGACACAGACTTATTGCGCTGGCTGTATTGGGTGATCTCGCCCTCTATTTTCAAGTCTCCGTTGCGCCTTACCTGCTGCAACTTGGTGTGGTTGGCGAACTCATCCTTCAGGGCGTTGTTGAACATCGGCCCCATAGGTCCCCACACGTAACTGCTGCGGATAGGAAAGTCCGCTATCTGTATGGTTTTCGTCTTGTTGTAGTCTATGCTGGCCCCATTGAAGCCATAGCTCACGGAACATGCCGTAAGCAAAACCAGCAGGCCCGTTGAGGCCAAAAGCCACAATCTCCGTCGCTTAGTCTTTATCCAGTCCATATTGCTTGATGCGTCTGTATAGAGTACGGTCTGATATGCCCAGTTCCCTTGCCGCCTTCTTGCGATTGCCCCCATTGCGTTCCAACGCCTTTTGCAGCATCTTCTTTCCTACGTCATCCAGGCTCATGATTTCATCCTCTTCTATTTCCTCGGCCTCAGCCTCCTCGGTTTCCCTTGCCTGTGCCTTTTCTTGATGGGAAAAGGGCGCGGGATAGGGCGTGGAGGCGGCAATCGTCTCATAATGGGGATGCTGGAAACCAACTTCCCCCCGTAAGCCCCTGGCTTCATCCAGCTGCTTGCGCAAAGAAGACATGTCTCTCCTGAGATCACTCACGCTGCCTCTCAACTCATAGAGAATCTTATAAAGCATCTCCCGCTCGCTCTCGTAAGAGTGGGAGCCAGCCTCTGGATTGATGGTGGCCAATTGGGTGGAAGGCTCATCCTGGGGAATGAAACGCAAGAGCGTTTGCAAACTCACCTCTCTTTCCCGGCTCAAGACAGACATCTGCTCGGTGATGTTCTTCAGTTGCCTCACGTTGCCGGGCCACTTATAACTCATCAAGGCTTGTTGCGCCTCTGGAGTAAGCGTTATCTTTGGCAGATGATACTTGTCGGCCATCTGCATGGCAAACAGGCGGAAGAGCAACAAAATGTCTTCCCCTCGCTCTCTCAAAGGCGGCATCTGGATGGGGATGGTGTTCAGGCGGTAGTAAAGATCTTCCCTGAAACGCCCCTCAGTGATGGCCTTGCGCATGTTGACATTGGTGGCGGCCACGATGCGCACATCGGTCTTGCGCACCTCCTGTCCGCCCACACGGATATACTCACCTGTCTCCAACACGCGCAGGAGCCTGGCTTGGGTGGCTATGGGCAGCTCGCCCACTTCGTCCAAAAAAATGGTGCCTTTATTGGCGACGCCGAAATATCCCTCGCTCTCTCCTATCGCCCCGGTAAAAGAACCCTTTTCGTGGCCAAACAGCTCACTGTCTATAGTGCCCTCAGGAATAGAACCGCAGTTGATGGCGAAATATTTCTCCCTGCGCCTTGGTGAAGCGTCGTGTATCACGCGGGGCAATATTTCCTTGCCCACTCCGCTCTCGCCGACTATCAGCACAGACAAGTCGGTGGGTGCCACCTGTAAGGCGACATCCAGCGCACGGTTGAGTCCATCGCTGTTGCCTACGATGTTGTACCGTTGCTTGATAGCTTGCAGTTCTGAAATATTCATTGAGCGTACAAAATTACATATAATATTTGAGATATCCTCAACTTTGGCCGAATTTCAAGCGAAACCACTCTTCCACCCTATTCTTGTTGCCCAGGGTCTTTCTTGGGGAAAGGTTCATTGGAGTGTTTCTTGGGAATGGCGAAGCGCACGCGCTCGCTCTCATCCTTCTTCTCATGGTACAGCTTGGGCAACGGATTTTCTTGCGGCTCCTTGAACATCATCTTATTGCGATATATGTCTATAGCCATAAAGAGGGCCTGGCGGAAACCGAACTCGTCCGCCTTTCCTTTGCCGGCCATGTCGTATCTCACTTCCAAGTCCGCGGCGGTGCGTATCAGGGGCAGGCCAGCCGTATAGACCACTCCCTCCCCGTCACTCAATACCAGGAAAGGAGTACGGACTTGCTCGTAATACATGCCCTGCGCGCCGTCGAAGTCCGCGTAGTATCCTTTGCCGAAGAAAACGTCAGACGCATATGGGCCAAACACCTGTATTCCCTCATCGGCCAGTTTCTCCACGGCGGGCAATATGATTTCCCGTTCCTCCTTGCCCATCTCTCCGTTGATGCCAGGATTAAGCGAGAGCACTGCCAGTCGGGGGTTGGAAATGCGGAAGTCTGAGCGCAAGGTCTCCGCGAACAACCGGACTTTGGCCATGACGTTCTCCTCAGTGATAGATTCCACCACTTGGTTTACGGGCACCATACCCGTGAGGCTGGCCACTCTCATCTTGCTGTTGACATAGATATTGAAGGCCTGCGCCCCCTCACCCACGCATGTCTCCAGGAACCGCGTATGTCCCGGGAAGGGATAACCCGCCATCTGGGCGTTGCTCTTGTTGACGGGCGTGGTCACCAATACGTCAAACAGACCTCGGCGGAAGTCTGTCATGGCCCTGTCCAAAGACTTCATGGCCGCCGTGCCCGACTCCGGGGTGGCGGTACCTAATTCCACCTTTACCTCGTCTTCTATGGCAGCCAGCAAGTTCAGGCGTCCTTCCATGGCGTCTTCTGCCTTGTGGATGATGGTAAACTGCGCAGGGGTGTTCACCACTTTCTTGTGATAAGCGGCCACCTTAGGCGAGCCATAGACAATAGGCACGCACATGTCCAGCATCTCCGGCTCCGAGAAAGTCTTGAATATCAGCTCATATCCAATGCTGTTGGTATCTCCGTGGGTAATTGCCACGCGTATCTTTCTTTCTTCCATGTATAATTATAGTTGTATTATTGAGTTCTTAGACTATACAACACGGCATCCAGTTGCCGCATCAGGTTTCTCTTCTTTCCGCCAGGAGCGTAAACAAACGCCTCTATGGTAACGCCCTGGCGGGTGACGCTGGCAAAGGGGCCTCCCATGGCATCCCCTTTCATCTCCCAAAGCCCATAGCGGCAAACCCCTCCGCCAGGCAATGGGCGTTCCTTGACCGTTCCCTTCACGGTTTGCACATACATGCTGTCGGTCTCGCCTTTGACGTTCTGCCGCATCACGCTGTCCCGGTTCACACCTTTATATATACAAACATTGCGCATGGCGGAAGCCTTATTGTCAGACAGCCAAAGGAAGTCCTTCCCCCGCCTGGCGCTGTTCATGTCACTCGGGATGAGCGCGCTCACGCCAAACATCTGGCGTATGGTTTCCTCCATCTTGGCGTTATGCCGCTGACGCAACCATTCCGTAGCCACCCGCAACTCAAACTCCTGCAGAAGCGCGAGGAGTCGCTTGCCGTCCCTGCCATCTGTATAAACAATGAGCTGCGGCCGTGCGTAGCGGTCAACTTCCCGCCTCATCGTCCTGGACGTATCCCTGACAACAATGGCCCTGGCCAACCTCAACGAGCCTTTCCATTGAGGTGATGCCACCCGGGAGACATCAAAAGACGGCTCACGTTGCGGCAGTCCCTCCGCGTCGGCTTGCAGCAAACGGGTGAGCAGATTGTCACTGTCGTCCACCACCAAAACCTCAAAGGGCTTCCCGCCACTGTCTGGCAGCGCACCTGGTCCATTGGCGCAAGCGGTCAGTAGCGCTACGACCACAAGCAAACAAACTTCACGCCCCTTCATCACCTCTTATTTCCGCTATCTTCTTGGCGGTGCTCAAGAGCCCGCAAGCGGCGTAGATGTCTTGACCACGACTGGCCCTGATGGTGGTGAACACGCCATGAGCGGTCAGGTAATCGCGCAAGGCCAGCATCCTCTCCTCGCTGGCTCCCTGGAGGGGCACTTCCGGTATGGGGTGGAAACGTATCAAATTGACCCTGCACGTGAGTCCGTGCAGCAACTTGATGATTTCCCGGGCATGGCGGTCGCTGTCATTGAGCCCGCCAAAGACGATATACTCAAACGAGAGTCTGCGCTGATGGGCGAAATCATAACGTCGCAACAGCTCCACCACCTGCTTGATGCCCATGCCCCGCTCGGCTGGCATCAGACTGGCGCGCTGCTCGGACAACGGGGAATGCAGGCTAATGGCCACGTGGCACTCGCTCTCATCCAGAAATCTTTCCAGCTTGCCCTTGATGCCCACGCTACTCACCGTGACGCGGCGCGGACTCCACGCCCAACCATAGTCAGCGGTAAGTATTTGAGTGGCTTTCAATACCGCCTCCAGGTTGTCCATGGGCTCTCCTTGTCCCATGAATACTATGTTTGTCAACGTATCGGCCTCGGGCAGGCTATACACCTGGTTGAGAATCTCGCCCGTGGTGAGCTGGCCCTCAAATCCCTGCTTGCCGGTTTGGCAGAAAAGGCAATTCATCTTGCAACCCACCTGGGAAGAGACACAGAGCGTGGCGCGGTCTCCGTCTGGTATATAGACAGCCTCCACGTACTTGCCTTGGGCGGCGGGGAAAAGGTACTTCACCGTGCCGTCCACTGAGTGCCGCTCATCTATCGGGGCGGCGCAGCCCACCTCATAGGCTTTCGCCAATCGTTCCCGGTTCTTCTTCGAGAGATTGGTCATCTGGTCTATGCTCCTCACACGGTGCTTATAGAGCCACTCTGCCATCTGTCCTCCAGCGAAAGCGGGCATACCCAACTCCTTGGCGACTTCTCTCAGTTCCGTCAAAGTGAGGCCCAACAGGGGTTTCTTGTCAGCGTTCATGTTCGCGAAGATAACTTAAATCGGGGAGAATACAAAATAAAAAGCTCGCTTTTTCATTTTTATTGACGAGAGGGAGAGGCTGCTTCCCCAAAAACGCAGTACTACTGCAAGTGGCAACGCAGTACTACTGATACCAAAAGTCAGCAATACTGAAATCGCAACGCAGTAGTACTGACTTTCTGGAGCGATGATGTAGCCTGGAAAGAAAAAACTAAAATAATTTTAGCCTTACCCACATTTTGGCACAAGCTACGTCTAACTTCGCGGCATGAAAGATAAAGAAAGAGGAGAAAAAGACATGGAAAGACTATCGCTGACACAACACGCCAAGGCCGCTGCCGGCAAACTGAAAAACAGCAAGCTGAAGCGACTGACCACCATCTCGGCATCACTGGACGCCATCCGTGAGACGTTGTCCCTGGACAACCGGGAGCAAGCCATGATGCTCGTGGCCATCCTTGACAGGCAGTGCGGGCAGCAATCCACCGACACAGACGACCTGGCAAACTACTTCGGCTGCTCCACGCTAGACGTGATGGAATACGTCCCCGCCCTGCTCTCCCTGCAAGCCAAGGGCTTTATCGAGTCCGCCAATGGCGAGGAAGAAAGTATCGTGAAGCGGCAATACGAGCTGTGTGAAGACGTGTTCAACGCCATCGTGGAAGGCCGGGAGGTGAAGCCCATCCCGCCCACCGCGTCCACCAAGTTTGACCAGTTTAACTTCTGCGCCAAGGCCAGCGAACTGATACACAGCCGCTCGCAAGAAAAACAAACCACGCGGAAAACGCTTTCCCGGATACAAGCCCTGGAGAAGGAGCACGCCGGCCTGGACTTGGTGAAAACCATACAAGCCAAGCTGCCCGACATCAGCGACCGAGCCTTCTTCTACGAGATGGTAAACGACTTCACCAAAGACGGTGACGGCGGGAAAAGCGGCGTCAACAGTACACTGGAAGACCTCTTCGACAGCGTGAGCGTGCGCGTAACCCAGAAAGCGCTCCTCATGAAGGGAACCCATCCCCTAATGGCTACCGAACTGGTAGAGGCGGAAGATAAAGACACGCTGGTGTTGACCGACGAGGCGGTAAAGTTGCTCTTCGGCGAAAACGCCAACATCTACCGAAGCGACAGAAGTGGACTGGACCGCTACGAGTTCCTGGCCAAAGTAAGAGACGACATCGGCAACCTGCCTGGCGAGGTAGAAGCGGTGGAAAAATGGAAATTCATCAGGGGAGTGAGGAAACTGGAAAACAAGAACCCACAACTCTCCGCCATCGCCAACCTGCTCCGCTTGGTAGAAAACCCGCAAGACCGTGCCATCTTCTACGCCGTGTGCTACGAGGCCAAAGACGGTGACACACTCCGCTTCCGCCAGTTATCCAGCTTCATGCCCGAGCGCGATGCCTTTCGGGAAACACGAGAGTTCAAGGCCAACAAGAACATCCTGCAAAGGCACGGACTCGTGGAAGTGTGCGAGAATGGTATGTTTAATGATGCCGCGCTGAAGCTCACCCCGAAGGGCATGGAACTTTACTTCGAGGAAGACGCTCACTTCTTCGAAAATCCCATCAACATCAAGCAATTGGTGAGCCATGAGAAAGTCATGCCCAAGCGACTCTTCTTCGAGCCCAACCTGCGGCGCCAACTCGCCACGCTCACCGAGAGCCTGCGGGAAGACAACTACGTCACGCTGCAAGAGCGGCTCAAGGAGAAAGGCTTGCCCACGGGCGTGGCCGCCCTACTCTACGGACTGCCTGGCACTGGAAAGACCGAAAGCGTATGGCAACTGGCCCGGCAGACAGGGCGAGACGTCTTGCACGTAGACATCTCCGCCACCAAGACCTGCTGGTTTGGCGAGAGCGAGAAACTCATCAAGGAAGTGTTCGAGAACTATCGCCGTCTCTGCGGGCAAAGCAAGCTGAAACCCATCCTGCTTTTCAACGAGGCCGACGCCGTCTTCTCCAAGCGCAAAGACGCCAACAGCAGCAACGTGGCCCAAACGGAGAACGCCATACAGAACATCATCCTGGAAGAGATGGAGCGACTGGACGGCATCCTCATCGCCACCACCAACATGGCCGACAACCTAGACAAGGCCTTCGAACGCCGCTTCCTCTTCAAGATACGCTTCGACAAGCCTTCGCTGGAGGCCAAGTCAAGCATCTGGCGTGACAAACTGCCCATGCTCCAGGAGGCCGAGGCCAACAAGCTGGCCTCCCGCTTCGACTTCAGCGGCGGTGAGATAGACAACGTGGTGCGCAAGGCCACCATGGAGGAAATCCTGCAAGGCACCACGCCTACGCTGGAACATCTCATCACCCTTTGCGAGGAAGAACGCATAGAGAAAGGCGGGCAGGGCATCGGGTTCAACAAGTAAACTGTCACAAGAAACCACCACTCTTGTCGAACAATAAGCGTAACATCACGACTAAACAACAAAAAACATGGCAGAAGCAGCGAAAAAATCGTCCAAAATGTTGCGGACTATCGATAAAAGTCGTAACTTTGCCAATGGAAGTACCTCCCGCAAGGGCGGCTTCCAGACATCGAGGACTATTAAAAGAGCATCTAGCGGCTTTTTGATTCACGTAAATCTTGCACGTTTCCCTGAATCAGTCAAAAGCTGGCAAACGATGTCCACATCCCGTATAGGGGCGTGGGCTGCTTCTGCCACTTTGTTGATTCGGGTTGTGCAAGAACCTACGTGGGCAAAGAGGACAGATGTGGGCTTACGCCCTTTCTCTTTGTTTCCACATGACAACAGATAAACCATCCTAACCTGTGGAACTATGAGCACAAGCCATTATATGACTACCTTAATATTCACCCTCCCACTCCTGCTGGCCACACCAATGTCAGCAAGCGGGAATGACAACACAAACAACATGGAAAAGAAAAATTACTATTGTGAGCACTGCGGGCACAAGTTCCCCGACGTGAGGTCAATGCCTGGCCGAGAGTGTTAAAAAAAGCATGTGAACCATTATGGACTTGATTCGTATGGGTTAAATCCGTACTTTCGCAAAATTATAAATGTACGACGTTAACCTATGGAACTATGAGCACAAGCCATTATATGACCACCTTAATATCCACCCTCCTGCTCCTGCTGACCACACCAATGCCAGCGAGCGGGAATAACAGCACCAACGACATGGAAAAGAAGAATTACTATTGCGAGTACTGCGGGCACAAGTTCCCCGACGTAAGGTCACTCACCTCCGCCTCTTGCCCCCGCCATCCTGATGGCTCCAATAAAGGCCGCCACAAGCTCTATGAGGGTTCGGAGAAAACAAAGTACACCTGCAAGTACTGCGGCAAGCAGTTTCCCAGCATCATGGTAATGGTAGGCGGACAGTGCGTCAACCATCCCAAGGGAACGAACAAAGGCCCGCATGCGCCTGCGCTGTAATCAATCACTAAACGAGGAGCAAGAAACATGTTGAGAGGACACATTACTTTCAAATGCACCAATTGCAGGGAAAAATTCACCGCCCCCGATTACGAATATTGTGCGATGAGATATTCCGCTCCACAGAAGTGCCCTAAGTGCGGAAGTATCCGCACTCGGCCTTCTGGCTTGTTTGGCAAACTGTCGGAAAGGACATATCGGAGCATTTGGAAAAGAATGGAAAGCCGTGAGTAGCGCCGCCGTTTCATGCTAAAAGAAGAAACATGGTGAAGAGAGCAAAAAAATCGCCCAGACAGATGACAGGCTCATGCCGCCTCATTTTTCTTTGCATTTATGTAGAATATTTTAGCAATCTATTATGGGAAACAGTTCATATGCTCACGATGGGCAAAAAAGGAAATATAGGGAACGTTATATTTCCCATTACAACACATATGGAGAAGATATCCCCTACGCCATTCGGCTTCAATTGAAAGAATATCGCCAATCGTTGGGGCTAACAGTGGCTGACGTTGACGAGGTCATTGAAAAACTGAAAAATCCAACGTTGGAGGTTAGGCGCATCATTGAAAGCCATGCGCAGGATCCTTCTATTGAAATCTCCGTGCTGAAAGATGAAGCCTCAATCCTTGGAGAACATATTGTTTTTGACTTTTATAGCAATAAAATAGAGAAGGAGTGAAAGAAAAATGAACAGTGAACTAAAAGCAAGAATAGAACGGGCTGATGCCAAGTTGGCACGCCAGAAAGACAACATGAATATCGCATCTATTGCCTTAAACAAGAATATCGAGAAGTTTGGGACATATCGTCAAGCCGTCTTGAAAAACACGGTAGGTAGATTCAAAGAGGACTTGAAGATTCTTGGGAAAAAAACAAAAGGGAAAGATTATTCAATCCCATATGAAATGGAAATGACAAAACTATCAGAAGTAACTCTTAATGAAGTTAATTTCACTTCTGAACAGAAGTGGAAAATAACAGATCGTGTATTAAAAGCCACTAACTCTGGAATAAATAAACTAAACGAGGTTATTGCAAAACGCAAAGGATCATCTTATAAGCCAAACAGCAACACTACTACAGGAGGTTCAGGCACTTGGTGGTTAGACTTATTGATTGCAGGTGTAGAAATTTTTTCTGCAGTGCAAGAGAAAAAAGAAGCGGAGAGAACCGAAGTACAAAGGTATGAAGCTGAGACGGAAACCTTGTGCAAACAAATTGATGCACGAATTGCCTTCCTCCATCAAATTTCCAATCGAATAACAGAAATTATTACTGTATCCGATGATTTAGAGGCACGTTGTATGGAAGCGTTGGAAAAATTGGAAAAGGTTATTAATGTTTTTGATGTTGAAAATGAGTCGCACTTGAGATATTTCCAGACAGCTGGAATTTTAATAAAAGGCATCAGTGAACTTTCTAAAGTAGAGATTTTGGATGGAAAAGACCAACTATCTCTATCAGATAAGCAATATATCATAAAATCAAGACAATTATTAACGGAGTCGCTTTAATATGGGAAATTATAACGATATGTCGAAAAAGCAGTTCGATCCAGAACAAGCCCTTGGCACACTAAAGGACTTGTATAATCGATATGCCACGTTAGAAGAGTGCAGAGAGAGTAATATGACAGAACGTGCGCGTATTCAAGCTGAGAAAGTAGCGGCTTTAAAGAAAATCGAAGCCACGAGAGACCTTCTCATGACATACTTGAATAAGAGCTTTGATGAAAGAGCGGCCATCTTTAAAAAGGATTTTGAAAGTATAGATACAGCCATAGCAAACAATAACATGGAAGCACTAGCGATAATGGTTCAAAGTGTCAATACGCTGGCGGCTCAATCACCTTTCAAGTCTTTGGTCGATTTGGCTCAAGTAAAACGAAATTTGCTAAGTAGTGACGAGATAGAGATATAGGCCGATGTAGCTTTAGAAGAATTACTTCCTTCTCTTCTCTCCTTCAAGAAACAATACATTGAGAATCCTTCGCTTATGAATAGGAAAAAAGGAAATGGAGAATTATTCTCATTAAATGGAGAACTGGGATACGCAGAACGTGTATTCTATGACTTGCTTGTGAAAAATGGACATGTAACAATAAAGGACGTACGGGATGTTATTCATCCTGAATCAAAAGATTTGCCAGTTTCTTTAAATATAAGATATATAAAGGACAAGGAAGGTAAAGAAATTGAAGTTAGAAACAATTGGTATAAAAAAGCAGGCTTACCAGCTGCTGCCAATGTCGTGGAAGCTATTAGAGGAAAAGGAGAAAAAGTCGACATTGAAGTAGACAGAACATCAAAAGAAGGAAGTGGAGACGGCAAAACTAAAACTTATCGTTACGAGGGCAACAATATACTATGGGAAGAGTGCGTCACTTCTGACACTAAAGCCATTAGACGATTAATCGAATTGTTTAAAGCTTCTTCGAGTGTTATTCCGCTTTCTTTTTCAACTCATTTCTTGGAGAATACAGGATGGAAAGAATCCGACGATATCGGCAATCACATCATTTATTCTGATAGTAATCAAAAGCTGAAAAACTTGGATTTAATACCTGAATTGTATGAGCACATTGTCAAGCACCATGTGCTGAGATTTTCTTACCATCGCTTTGGAGGAAAGCCCTTTTCACAGGTAGTTCACCCTCATGTCCTCAAACTTTACAACAATCGTTGGTTTCTCTTTGGCTACATAAAAGAAGTCAAGACCGATGAATTCACAATAAAAAAATTCGCACTAGACCGTATAGATTGCGATTCGCTTGCTGTTGAAAACACAGCATATAAATCATGTGAAAAAGGTGTTTATGAACGCTATTTTGAAAAAAGAGTGGGTGTCAGTGCCGCCTGTAATGAGGAGCCTGTCGATATTATCGTTAGAGCACATTCCGCATATGCCTTTGGTCTCATTGACACTAAACCTTTGCACCCTACTCAGAAAACGCTTCATGTCTATGACGAACAGTTAGGATATGGCGAAATTCTAATACATGCCGTGTGGAATAAGGAGCTTCGTGGCACCATCATGCATTTTGGTAATCTATACGAGATTGTAGCCCCCAAAGATGTTAGGCGTGATATGGAAATGCAACTGACAAAAGCTTTAAACCAATATACTGAAAAATGAGCACCCCCATAGATTACCTAAATTCAGCAAAAAAACATCTCGAATTTTGCAAAAGCTGGGAAGAGAAAACGCAAGATAACGCAATGAAAGAAGGAGATCTTTTAGAGATTTACTACCTTCTGGGATATGTTGCGGAGTGCTTAACTGTATACACTATTTACCGCTTTGGCTCATGGGCCCCTAATGGTGACTATAGAAAGAAAACAAGGTTAAAAAAGTTCGATATTGCAAAATACTACGACCCTCTATTTACCTTAGAGACTGACTATGACTTTTATCACCCTTCTACTCGTAGCCCTTATACTCATACTTGCACAGATCGGTACCAACTCAGAGATAAAGAGGGAAATCCAATACCCCAAAGACATATAGCAAAAAACTGCGAAATAGGAGAAACGTGGAAATACTGTACTCAACATCATAAATTCAAAGATGCTATAGAGAACGTAATTGTTGCTAAATTACTTAAAAACAACGCTTTGAGTAATGTCGATTTTTACAGCAACTACAACAACAATAAAAATGGAGACATGCGTCTTTTAAAAAAATGGGATACCGCATTGCGCTATTGTCCCAATAAAAAAAGTTGGGTTGAGCATGTAAATGATACGGAGAATCTCCTGAACGAAACAAACGTCCGGGGGCTCATTAAATCTTTAGACGAGTTATATAGACAACTTGATAAAATTCATTAATATATAAATTTATGTTGAAGACAACACTGTATGCACAACAACTACGAGACTTTATTTACAAGTTCGCCGAAGAAGAAGAACTTGATATTAAATTTAAGGTCTATATTCGTTTGGATTGCTCACTCGAAGCTCGGCTTTACGTAAAGTCAAAACCAGAGACAAAGCTAGAGTTCTCTGACGATCTACAAAGCGAAGAGTTAGAAGAGCATCTTCAGGAAGAATTTAAAAAATATCTAGAAAATGCATCAAAGGCCCTCTCTTTGGAAGAAGCCCCTTTGCTAAGGAACAAACAGGAAAATCTGTACATTCCAGATGTGGATTTTCACATAGACAACTATGAAGAAGCTGAATACGGTCTGGATAGCTATATGTTTGCTGATGGAAATAATGAAGTCATTGAAAGTGGCACCAAGTATCGCTTAAATTCATGGTTAGACACTTTGTCTTCCAAGAAGGGCTTCGCAACAGAAAGCAGCAAACAAGGTACACCTATCATAACTTTCTATAGTTATAAAGGTGGAGTCGGACGCACTACCACGCTTATTGCTTTTGCACTCTATCTGGCGGCATTGGGCAAGCGAGTGGCAGTCGTGGATTGTGACCTTGAGGCTCCAGGTTATCTGAATTTCTTTGACCTCTCAAACCAAAAAGACATGAGAGCAGGCAAGCGTAATGGACTTGTGGAATATTTCAGTGATTACAATTTTGTCAAGGGAGACGACAAATATTTAGACATCTCCCAGTACGTCGTCATTCCAGACGAGAACTCTCAAGGAGGGAAAGGTGGCAAATATTTGGAAAACATTTATATCATACCAGGAGGTAATCTGAACGATCCGCTGCAAACTGACGACAAGCAAGCGGAATTGAACGCACGGAATCCTAACAAGGAATTTGTTGAAGGAATAAGTCGCCTAAATTTTTCCAATGCGAAAAGCATGGAGCAGAGTTTCAGATCTTTATTCAAGAAACTAAAAGAAGAGTATAAGATCGATGTGTTTTTGCTAGATTCACGTACTGGCATTAATGATATCTTTAGCACGCTTGCGTTGTCTTTATCAGACCATATTGTAGGGTTCTTTGGTTTTAGTGACCAGAGTATGCCAGGGCTTCATCAAGTATTACAAGCATATACATCTTTGCCACCCCAGAAGCACCTTGTCCTTTCTATAGTCACAAACCTGCTACCCCCTAAAGCAAACGAGGAATGGGTAAACAAAGGGTGTAAGAAAATTTCGGACGTGATAGACTATGAGTTAAGAAATACTAGCGGGGTGGAACGTCCTAATCATTTTTTACTTAATAGAGTAACAAAACTGGAAATGTTAGGAACGGGAGACGACAATGCGGATGCTAGTCTTATTACAATTATAGAAGACATGAGGGATGGGAAAGACAACTCTATTGAGATTGTCGGTCAGATGAAAGGGCTCTTTGACGAAATCCTATGCAAAACAATAGAGAAAAGGAATACTATATCCACATTCTCAAAACCAGAAAACACGAAATTGAAGTCACCCAAAACACTGACAGCGATTCAACGGCAAAAAGCCATCCTAAGACATATCATGTCTCAAATGGACAAGATAGGTCTATTTGCTGAAAGTACAAAGATAGATCCCTCTCTCTTTTTTTATCGTAAATGTATGGCTGACTTTTTCCTGCCTTCAAAGTTTATTATACTAGGGTCAAAAGGTTCTGGTAAGTCTATGCTGTACAAAGCTTTGGGCACGCAAGAGCTTGGTGCAACTCGTCATTTGATTTTCAGCAGCTCCATGAAGATAAACAAAAATCTTCAACTTTCTAATGAGAATGACTATATCTGCTTGAATGCGATTTCCCTTAAGCGTGAATTCAGTTTTGATAAACTTTTCGCTTCTCTTACAGATAAAAGATTTTTGGATGTATTCTGGATGGTATATACTTGGGACGCGATCCTTTCTGACAAACGATTCATAACTATTCAAGAGAAAAGCCCTATAGGGAATCAGGTAATAAACCTTACTGAAGGCTTTGCGGCCCTTGACAAATTAAGCCAATGGGCCCAAAAATATGATTTTTCCTTTTTCGCCGCAATAGAAAAAGACTTTAACGAGATTAATCGTTATATGCAGGCGAACAACAAGCAGCTTCTCATACTCTATGATGGACTGGACAACATTAATCCTGGGACGTGGCAAGAAACCGTCTCGCCGCTCGTTGACTTTTGGAGAGATCGTACTCAACATTATTCTAACATAAGTCCAAAATTGTTTATCCGGACGGATTTATTTGCCTATATACGTGGAACCAACACTCTGCGCCTCACAGAAATGTCAATCAACATAGATTGGGCCATAGAGGAGGTGTTTGGCTTTTTTTCTAAATTAGTGCTTTCTAACGAAGAAACAAAGGAGCATGTTTGGTATATCTTGCGACAATTAGGTTACGAGACCCATATAATGACCATTGAAAATAGTTGGGACAAGGAAGCAGGACAATTCTTGTCCCCGATGAGGGCTGTATTGACACCTCTCGTAGAAGTGTTTTTTGGAAGACAAGTAAAAGAAAGCAAAGACCCAGATACCTGGAAATTCTTCGAGACAAGTCTTAGCTTGGCAAATGGCACTATCAGCCTACGTCCCTTTATTAACTTGCTTAATAAAGACGTACTTACTTCCGCATATCAAGATTCCGACAGCCACGTACAGGCCATAATTCCCTCAAAGTACTATGCCTCTCAATCAAATAGGGACAAAGCTGCCAATGGCTTCATCGAAGACTTGATGAGAGGTGGAGAATTCACTAGTGACATCAATGCTGTAAAGGAGTTTTTAGAGAGTCCTGATGGTGTTCAATATCGGTATCGAGAACTTGAGGAAAAGGAGTTCAACTCTATGCTTTCCCAGGTATTGAAAACAAAAACTGTAAATAGCAAAACCATACAAGAGTTGACCAACCAACTTGTTGCTGCAGGCATAGTAGCTCAATTACCTCGCCGCAATAAACCGTATAAGTTTGCGCCTATGTTCTATTATATTTGGAGCTTGAAAACCCCAGACAAGTGGGAACACGGCATTATAGACAAGGGCAGGACAGGAAAATTTATTATCCGAACTAGCTCGGGAAAACGCATCTCCTTCAAAAGAGAAGACATTATCCCCCAAAATGCCTATTATGGAATGAACGTTGAATACAAAGAAGAGATTACAGGAGACGACCATAAAATCATTGCATGTCGGATCCAGAATAGAACATGAAAATATCTAATTAGAAGAGATTTTTCCTCCCTTGAAGATCCTGTTACAGGCGTAGAACGTAAGAATACGGTCTATGCCTGTATTTGCATACTGCCATATACCCCATGCTCAGGTACCTACCCCATCTAAATTGCTATTTGAAGAGAATGACATTAATCGTATATTTGCACTCGTTTACAAAATCAAATTAAATATGCAACAATCTGATATCTTCCAAAGCTTTACTCCGTGGGGGTATGCAACTTCAAAGAGTTTCTTTTGTCAGTGTAAAAATGGCAAAAACTTCTATCGCTCAAAGAGTGATGATGAAACGGACGAGGATGAAGATTACTACTCTCCAACATCTTGGGAGCGGCATCCAGGAGAATCCGAAGAAGACTATAATGATAGAATAGAAGATCAAGAAGACTTCATGGATTATTATGAGTAATCTTTTTCTGAAGTTAACCCCTTTGAGAGGTACCTTTAATGTGTGAAAATTTAAGTTGCGGAGATGATATTTTATTTAATTTTGCATTTGAAAGATAATTGGTATAGGCTTACCAACTGATAACACTTCAACGTGTATTGGCAAATGAACCTGAAACGAGGGGCTTAGAAGGCGGAAGATGAGCCCCTTACGAAGAGAACCGCCATGTTTAACCCATAATAAAACAAAAATATGGGAAAAGTAATCTTGCAAGTGATAATTGCAGTTGCAACAGTCCTGCTTGAAAACAGGAAATGAGATTGAGGATGGCGAAAGAGGGGTTAAAGGTTGCGTTTTACCCAAATGTGAAAAAGGTGGGTTGTAATTGCTATCCAATTACAACCCGTTTTTGCTTGTCTGTCCAGCCCGAACATTCTCTAATCGGTGCCTGCGAGCCCGTAACATACGGTACTTTGTGCTTGCAGCGCAGGTGGTCTCTTAATTGTCCCCGAGATACTATCTCGATTTAGAGTGTCTAAAAAGTCAGGACTACTGCGATCGCGAATGATTCCGCTTTGGACTTTTTCATGGGCAGAGGATATCTCCAAATGTTGGTTGTCTTACTCATTAATCTTCTTTTGATATTCGTTGGCACTACGTTTGACCAGACAGGGAGTCTCCCCAAGTACCCAGTTGTTCACTTCACGAATGAACAGTTATTCACTTGAAAGCCTCCAGTAGGGGCTGAAAAAGCGTAAAGGACGTATCGTGTTAGATGGATGAAAAAATTCTCCATGCCTCTGCTTTTGTTTGGCACAAGTGACGTTTTACTTTGCACAAAAAAGAGACGGATATGGGAAACGACGTAAATAAACGGCAACCTGCATTTCCCGGTGAAGAAATGGACGAACGGGAGCAGGTATGGTATTTCGGCGACTATGCGGCAGGAATCTGTTTGCATTATTTGAAAGGATTTATGCGGCACGCGGAAATCCCTGAGCGATTGCGTTCCACGTATGATGATGCCGCTTTTGCCTTGCGCCATGTGTTGGAGGACGAGGAAGAACATCCCGATGTGGATACCTGTGTGCGGGTGTTGACGGGACTGCACAGTTTTGCCGTTTGCCTGCCGTTTATGAACGTGGACTATATTCCAGTGGACGATGAGCAATATACGCAAGCCAATCGCGAAATCGCACGCAGGATCCTTCCCGCCCTGCAACGTTTTGCCGGGTGTACACAACATCCGCCGTACTATTTCTGTCGTATCTATCCGGAATGGAAGGATCAATGCGCCCAATGGGACAAGACATTGAAGCAGATGATTGAAGCATTTGAGTATCTTGCCAATCCGAAAAAAAGGTATAATAAAGAGAAAATCAGAAAAATGGAAATAGGCCTGCACCTGTTTGCCGAGTATTTGCGGGAAATGTATAACTATTAAATCTGTTGGAAAGAGAGGAGGAATAAGTCTATGCAATTCAAAGACGGATACTTGTATAGTTTAGAGGATTTGGAAAAGCTTCCAGTGGAGGTGCTGGAAGATATACTTATCCATATCCACAAGGATGACTACTTGAGCCAGGAGGCAAAAGAGGATTTGCTGAAACTTTACTTGGAGGAACGCAAGAACAAGCTGGACAAGGCTTTCCACTATACGGAAGAGAATCTGCAACGTCTGCGTGACATGAACATGTTGATAGAACGGCAGAGCAAGGAGGCCTTGCAGACGGCCTGGCAAATTTATCAAGACGAACTGGCGGAGAAGGCCGCACATCCGGAAACGTACAGGGACGTGGCCATCAAACCGATATTGAGTGTGCCGGGGGATATGTTTTATCGGATGCATGAAGGAAATCCCAACCGTGTCTTCACGGAGAAGGAAGAGGAAGTGTGGAAAGTTCTTTGCTCGCCCGAAAACTCTTGCTACACAACCTTCTCCATGCTGGTCATGTCGGCTCCCTTTGTGACCCATCAGCCTCAACCGGATTTGCGAGCCGTCATCCGCGAAGTGGTTTATGGATGTCAAGGGGAAGAGGAGCCTACGCCGTGGGGGATGGCTGGGCTGGATTGGGAGAAGATAAAAGGGATCTGTTTCAACTGGCCGTTTCACACGCTCTTCGAGCATTGCGCGTTCGCCATGACGGATATATTGAGAATACAGAAGTATGACCTTAAAATAGAGTTGACAGATGAGATATTATAAAGGTTTTCCGGAAGAAGTGAAGATAGGGGAAGGGGAAATGACCCTGCGTGACGTGGAACGAAATATGTTGTCGCTTTATTGGGATGAAAAACTAAATGAAGGAGACAAGGATTTCCTGATGAGGCAGTACAAAAGGGAGCGGATGCGCTATTTGGACGAGACCTTCCAGCTGACCGCAGATAAAACGCAAGCATTGAAAAGAGTGGAGACGCTTTGGCAAGAAGCCCAAAAGCGGATGGAAACCACCAAGAAACGTTTGGTGGAGCGGGAAGTGGAGAAAATGAAGCAAGGCAGACTGGCTGCCCGTCACGTCCGCTTGTTTCTGGAGATAGGAAACTTGGAGGATACGAAGGAGGTAAACTATTCGGACGAAGAAAATGATTTGTGGGGCATCTTGTGCGGGGAAGACCGGAGGCATGACTTGTTTTGGGGTATCACATGGACATCGGAAGACATAGCTACCTATGAACAGCGGAAAGACTGGGAGAATAGCCATAAACCCCAACATGTCAAAAAGGAACAGGCAGCAAACAGGTCTCTCGAAACATTCGACAAGGACTTCCTTAGAATGAAGGAGAGATATCTTTTGGCTTGGAGCGACATCTCGCGGATTACCCGTTTCGATTTGACGGTTCATATGTGTTATTAAAGAAGGACGCGCTTCGCTATCAAAGAGGTTGCGCCTCGACAGATGGAATGATCGCACCACCAGGAAGATTACTGCCCGTCGGGCAGCGAACCTATGTTCTACAGATGATAAACCTATGCCCGTAGGTCTCCAAGGATAAAAGACAAAGTACCCTAGGAGCAACGCTAAAGAACCCTTGGGTCGTTGGCCAACGACCCAAGGGTTCTTTAGCGCTTCATATTTCTTCTGCTTTGGAGTTTTTCATGGGCAGAATATTTCCTCGAATGTGAGTAGTCTTACCCACCGATCTTCTTCTGGCACCACTTTAGCAACTAAGATCATAAAGACAAGCATTGTGTAAAAAAGGTTAACTGCCAACATCAATACGAAAACTTTCTTTAATTCCATTGTATTTCTCCCATTCTTGGTTTGATGGCGCAAAGTTATGTAGCGGGAGTGCCAAATCAAGACATAAGTTGAAAATGTTTTGTAGTGGGTGACATGATACAGATTTACTTCACACGTAATTAACAATTAAAACGTGTAGTATTA